>Ga0310822_100048_pt1 | contig 246760 bp, 249 predicted proteins | sample P4_ome_2_FD_201313 | JGI IMG/M metagenome (GOLD analysis project Ga0310822, IMG submission 201313) | Sorghum-adapted microbial communities from Joint BioEnergy Institute, Emeryville, California, United States - P4_Day56_Rep2 | ecosystem: Engineered > Bioreactor > SSF (Solid state fermentation)...
CTGCTAGGCGAATCTTGTCGATCCGCAGCGCGCGCTTCATCGGGTTCTTGCGGACCAGCGCGACGAGATCCTTGCGGCCAGCGACGATGCCCGCTTGAGGACCACCAAGCAGCTTGTCACCTGAGAAGGTGACGAGATCGGCGCCCTCGGCAAGGCATTCCCGTACCGTTGGCTCCGGCCTGAGACCAAAGCGGCTGAGCTCGACGAGCGCGCCTGATCCGAGATCATTGACGAATGGGATCTGGTGCCGCCTCGCCAGAGCGGAAAGCTCGGCAGCAGGAACAGACTTCGTAAATCCCTGAATCAGGTAGTTCGACGTATGCGCCTTGAGGATCAGCCCCGTGTTCTCGCTGATCGCCTGCTCGTAATCGTGAAGGTGCGTCCGGTTGGTCGTTCCGACCTCTACGAGGTCTGCTCCGGCTCGTGCCATGATGTCCGGAAGCCGGAATGAGCCGCCGATCTCGATCAGCTCGCCGCGGGAGACGATTGCCTCCTTCCCTCGCGCGAAGGTGTTGAGCACCAGCAGAACGGCGCCGGCATTGTTGTTGACGATGGCAGCGTCTTCCGCGCCCGTCAGTTCTGAGATCAGCCCGCGCACGTGGTCGTCCCGCTCGCCACGGGTGCCGCTGTCGACATCGAATTCGAGTGCCACCGGCTCACGCATGGCCAAGATGGCTGCTTCGATGGCCACCTCGGGGAGAATTGCGCGGCCGAGGTTCGTGTGCAGCACGGTGCCTGTGAGATTGAAAACGCGGCGAACGCTGGGTGCGTGCTCACGCTCGAGCAGCTCCAGAGCCTCGGCAGCCACCGTCTGCTTATCGGGCAAGTTCGTTCCGGCAAATCCGAGTGTCCGCCGAATGTCATCAAGCACGCGCCGCACGGCCTTGACGGTCGCCTCGTGGCCGAAACGCTCGGTGGCGACTGTGCCGACGTCGGTTCGCAACACCTGCTCGACAGATGGCAGGCGCGCTGGCGGCATGGAGAGCGTGTCGTTCATCGTCGGTGCTCGCTGGGCGCCCCGATATAAGGAGCGCGTCAGTAGCCAATCAGGAATGGGTTATAGCCACCCCTGGACCAGCCATCTTGGGTCAGCAGCATGTCGAGACCCAGAGAGGCGACGTCGTCCGCCAGCGGCTCCAGCGTCGGGTCTTTGATCTGGTAAAAGATCTTCACGTACCCGTGGCACTTATCGCAGGCCTCAGCCTTGATCGTATCCGGCTGCCCCTCGATAAGGCGGAAGTTGATGCTCTCATTCGAGCCGCACAGCAGACACTTTACGCGCACGACGTACCACATCGTCGCGCAAAGGGAGCATGTGCAATAGCGCGTGTTGGTGGCACCCGGCCAGTTGACGACGGAGCTCGCGATCGGTCGGCTACCGCACGTCGGGCAGACACCATCTGCGAAAGGCTTCAATACGCTAGCATCAAGCTTTGCCGCCAATCGCGTGAAATGGACTTGAAGCCCTGCGAGGATAAGCGCGCTCTGAGCGATCCTGTCCTGAATGTCGGTTCCGTCGAGCACATTCTTGATAAAGACCCGGCGCTGCTCGCTCGTCATGCTTTGCAATGATTTGGCGGCAGCGGCGGCCTCTGCCGGCAGCTCGAGCTTGGTCAGGCTATCGAGAAAACGCTCGATTGTCGTCTCGGCTTGCTCGTCTGGTTTGGAGGAGGTGCGCGGGATAGGCGGCATACCATGGGCGACAGCCTGGGTGACCGTTTCGGCTGAGGGAGGAGTCGCTTCGGGCAATGCGGCCTGGATGTCATGCTGCGCTCGCGTGACGGCCGCCAAGAAGCGCAAATAGCTCTCGAGCTGATGCCCTGGCGCCAGACCTAGGAGGCGCTTCGACCGGTTCAGGAAGAGAGAAGCTGGATAGGGAAGAACGACTGGCGGCGGCTTAGCCGCCTCCCCAATGTTCGGCGTATAAAGCTTGGCAGAGCCTGACTCAGACATGTCCACCTCAAACTGAGGATGTGTGTGATTAGCGGCCCCTTCTTCCAAAGGGGCCGCCGGTTACCCTGCCAGCATAACACTAAGCAGTTTTCTCCACACCGCCTTTCTCAACTTCCTTCCGCAGCCACTTTCGGTGGTGCCGCCAGCCCCATCCGCCGGTCACCGTGCCGCGCGTCATGGCGCTGATGGTGCCACGCACCCAGATCGCCGCGTAAACGTGGATAATCCAGATCGCGATGGCGAGAACAGCTGCGATGGAGTGGATCAACGCTGCCCAGCGTTGCTGTTCGATTGTCGCCTTGAACCCTAGCGCGCTCTCGACATAGGCAAGGCCCTGATCCCAAAGCCCGATGCCGGTGACGAGAAGGGTGGCGATAAGCACGAACTGGGACCAGAATACGAACTTCTGCCCAGCGTTATATTTGCCAACTTCCGGCAAATAATGATCGTTGGCCGTCAAGACATGCCGCAATCGGGCAAGCCACACCCAGTCGGTCCTTTCCGGCAGGTTCTGAGGAAAGAAGCGAATGAACAAGCCGAGAAATCCGACCGCAAGCAGTAGGCCGAGCCACGGATGCACTTCACGTGCGACCTGCAACCCGCCGAACAGCGCGCTCAGCGGGAAGAAGGTCGGGTGAAACAGTGAGAGCCCGCTCAGCATCAGCAGGACGAAGCTGATCGCCACGATCCAATGATTGATGCGGGCGCTTCCCGAATATCGGCGCACGCGGACGCGCGCCGAGGTTTTCGTCTGACTCATTGTGTGCCACCTCCCGCAAGCTTCTCCGCGTTTTCTTCGTCCTCATCGGTCACGCGGTTCGGCCCTTGCAGAATGTAGTGGATGAAGCCGAAGGCGGCCGTCAGGCCGAGAACGGCCATGCCAGCGTATTTGCTGAGGCCCTTCCAGGCTTCCACAACGGGGCTGATCTTCGGATCGTTGGGCAGTCCCGAATAAAGCTCAGGCTTGTCGGCGTGATGCAGGACGTACATCACGTGCGTGCCGCCAACGCCGGGAGGATCATAGAGACCAGCCTTGTCGTAGCCCCGCGACTTGAGGTCTTCGATCCGCTTCTCAGCCCACTTCTTCATCTCGTCTTTCGGGCCGAAAACAATGGCCTGGGTCGGGCAAGCCTTCTGACATGCAGGCCCAAGTCCAACCGCGACGCGGTCCGAGCAGAGCGTGCATTTGTAGGCCTTGTTGTCGACCTTAGAGATGCGCGGGATGTTGAAGGGGCAGCCCTTCACGCAGTAGCCACAGCCGATGCAGTTCTCCTGGATGAAATCAACGATTCCGTTCGAGTACTGCACGATGGCGCCGGGCGACGGGCACGCCTTGAGACAACCCGGATCCTCGCAGTGCATACAGCCGTCCTTGCGGATCAGCCACTCGAGGTTACCGGTGTCCGGGTTCTCCCACTCGGTGTAACGCATCAACGTCCAGGTGTTCGGCGTGAGATCGTGGGGATTCTCGTAGACCCCCACATTCACGCCGACCTCCTCTTCGAGATCGTTCCACGCGAGGCACGCCGTCTGACAGGCCTTGCAGCCGATGCATTTCGAAACATCGATCAGCTTGGCCACCTCGGTCTGGCGTTGGGCAGGCGGCGTCACTGTGGACGCCGACCGCCGTATCAGGTCCGCCTCCCCGAATTTCGGGGGAGTTGGCTCGGTGGTGGGGTTTGCGATTGGAGGATACATGGTTCTCGGCCTCCCTATGCCACCGGCCCTGAGTAGGGCTCAATGTCGACCAGGAACGCCTTGAACTCTGGTGTTTGAGCGTTGGCGTCCCCCACGGGCGGCGTCAGTGTGTTCACCGGCGGCGCCTTCTTGGTTTCGCCGACAAAGCCGTAGTGAAGCGGCAAGCCGACCGAATGGACGACTTTTCCATCGATCGTGAGCGGCTTCACCCGCTTCGTGACGACAGCCTTGCCGATCACCGAGCCGCGGTTCGACCAGACTTTGACCATGTCGCCGGGCTTGATTCCCTTCTCCTTCGCAAGCTCCTCCGACATTTCCACGAAGAATTCCGGTTGGACGACCGCATTCTTCCTCTGGTTCTTGGTCCAGAAGTGGAAGTGCTCCACGAGCCGGTAGGTGGTCGCGACGATCGGGAATTCCTTGGCATCGCCAAAGACGTCCATATCGCCCTTGAACACGCGAGCCGCCGGATTGCCCCTCACGTTCGGGAAGAGCAGGTTGCCCACCGGAGACTCGAACGGCTCGTAATAGACCGGGAACGGACCATCAGCCATCAAGCCCCGGACCCACAGGCGCGACACGCCCTCGGGGTTCATGATGAACGGCCCAGTACCACGCTCGGGCGGGATCGTGGCCACGAAGTCTGGCACGTCAGCACCCGTCCAGCGCTGACCATCCCAGTAGATGTACTTCTTGGCCTCGCTCCAGGGCTTGCCCTGGGGATCCGCCGATGCGCGGTTGTAGAGGATGCGACGGTTGGCAGGCCAGCAGAAGCCCCAGCTGCCATACACGTTCATCCCCGACGGGTCACTGTTGTCCCGCCTTTGGGCATTGTTGCCCTTCGGACCATACACACCGGTGTAGATCCAGCAGGCACCGTCCGTCGAGCCATCATCTCGCATCTCACCGAAGCTGGCGAGTTGCTCGCCTGCTCTGCGGACAACATTGCCCTCGGCGTCCCGGAGATCCATCAGTGCGCGGCCGTTGATCTCCTTCAGGAGCTCGTCAGCCGTGGGCGAGTTCGGATCTGCGTAGTTCCAGCTCACGTTCAGGAACTGCTCCGCACCCGGGCCGCCTTCCTCCTGATAGAGCTTCCGCAGCCGCATGAAGAGCTCAGCGACGATGTCGATATCGCGCCGGCCCTCACCCGGGATGTCAGCCGCCTTCCACTTCCAGATGATGTTGCGGCTGGAGTTGGTGAACGTCCCATCCTCCTCCGCAAAGCATCCGGCAGGCAGCATGAAGACCTCGGTCTGGATCTGCGACGGATCCACGTCGTTGTAGACGCCGTGGTTCTCCCAGAACCGGGCCGTATCGGTCTCGATCGGATCGATGCTGACGAGGAACTTCAGCTTCGACAAGGCCGCGATGTTCTTGACCTTGTGCGAGACCGACATCATCGGGTTGAAGCCCTGGCAGATGAGGCCTGTCGTCTTACCCTGATGCATCGCCTCGAAGATGCGCAGGGTGTCATAGGCCACATCGAGCTTCGGATACCAGTCGTACCCGAAGTTGTTCTCCGGCGTCGCTTTATCGCCGTAGAAGGTCTTCAGGAAGCTCACGAAGAACTTCGGATAGTTCTGCCAGTAGCTCGTCTGATTTGGCTGCAACGGCGTAAATTTCCGCTTTGCCAAATACGCCTCGAGCGTCGGCTCATTCTCCATCGGCATCGCCAGATAACCTGGGATCGAGGCCGACAACGTTCCAATGTCTGTGAGCCCCTGAACGTTGGCATGGCCGCGCAGCGCGTTCACACCGCCACCGGGTATGCCGATGTTGCCACACAGCAGCTGGATCATCGCGGCCGTGCGGATGTTCTGCGAGCCGTGCGAGTGCTGGGTCCAGCCGAGGGCGTACATAATGGTCATCGACCGCTCACCGTTCGCAGTCGAAGCCACCCACTCGCAGACCTTCAGGAACTTATCCTGGGGCGTACCGCAGATCCGAGAGACCACTTCGGGCGTGTAAGGCGCGAAGTGCTTCTTCATCAGCTGGTACACGCAGCGCGGATGCTGCAGCGTCATATCGCGAACGGCATAGCCGTCCAGCCCGATCTCGTACTCCCACGAGCTGCGATCGTAAGAGCGCTTCTCCTGGTCGTATCCCGAGAACAGGCCTTCGTGGAAGGAGTAATCCTCCCTCACGATGTAGGACGCGTTCGTGTAATTGAGGACGTAGTCCCTATGGATCTTGTCGTTTGTGAGCAGGTAGTTCACCACGCCCGACAAGAACGCAATGTCACTACCGGCCCGGATCGGCGCGTAATGATCCGCCACGGCCGCCGACCGCGTGAACCGCGGATCGACCACCATCAGTTTGGCGCCACGTTCCGCCTTGGCCTCAGTGACCCACTTGAAACCGCAAGGATGTGCTTCTGCGGCGTTGCCACCCATAATCCAGACGACGTCCGCATTGCGGATGTCCGTCCAGTTGTTGGTCATTGCACCGCGCCCGAATGTTGGAGCCAAACTGGCCACCGTCGGGGCGTGTCAAATGCGAGCTTGGTTTTCTAGCTGAACTATCCCCAGGCCGCGAACCAACTTGTAGGTCAACCAGCCTGTCTCATTGGAGGTTGCGCAACCCGATAGGAACGCCACGGTCGGCCAGCGATTGACCGGAACACCGTCGCTGTTCCTTTCGACGAAGTTCTTATCGCGATCCTCCTTCATCAGCCTTGCGATGCGGTCCATCGCAAAGTCCCAGGAGACGCGCTCGAACTTGTCCGAGCCCGGCTTGCGGTACATCGGGTACTTGACCCGAGTCTCCGACTTGATGAAGTCGATCGCAGCAGAGCCCTTCGGGCACAGCGTCCCGCGGTTGACGGGATTGTCGACGTCGCCCTCGATGTGGACGACCTCCATCTTACCCGGCTCCTCCTTGCTGGGAGCAGCGTAGACGAGCATCCCGCAGCTCACGGAGCAGTAGGGGCACGTGCTGTGCGCCTCTTTAGTATTGGTGAGCTTGAAAGGTCGAACATGCGCGGCAAGCTGCGCCTCGGCTTCACTGAAGCCAAAAGCAGATATGGCAGACCCCGCCACACCCGCTCCTGTCAGCTTCATGAAGTGTCGGCGCGACACTTCAATGTTCATGGGTCATTACCTCCCGTGCAGGCAGCAACTGAGGAGAGGGTAGGATAGTAATTAGAATAGGTCAACGGTACGCTTGCAGATCAGCAAGAGCTTAAAAAAACATCGCAAGCTCAATAAATTGTGAAACGCAGCATTCATGCTGCGTAAGTTTCGCAAGCGCAGAAAAGTCAGTATTTGTCTTAGTTGGATTCGGCTTGACCAACCCGGAAGGTTTGCTAGCTTTGCACAGTCCCTATGCAACACCAGGTGGCTCCCGCGTGCCGGGGCTTCAGCCGAGCGGATAAACGAAGGCAGGTCAGCCGGACCGGGCTGACGGTGTTGCTGACTCTAATTATCTGGACATCTTCGCATATTTTTGTCGCGGCTGAGCCGGGAGCGGGCGCCCGCGTGCTGAAGGATTTTTCTGGCGGGTCGCGGCCGGCGTTACCGCTCACCGACTTCAACGGCTCTCGGATCGACCTCGGGCAAATCAGCGGCAAAGTCGTACTGGTTCACTTTTTCGCGACCTGGTGTGAATCGTGCCGGCCCGAGCTGGAATCTCTTTCGAACCTAAGAGCACGAAACGGCGACGCGGTAGCTGTCCTGGCAGTCAGCGTCGCTGAGCCGCCGATACGACTGCGAAGGTATTTCGAGAAGAACCCCGTCAAATTCCCGGTGGTGCTTGATGCCGATCGCGCCGCGGCAAAGGCGTGGGGCGTCAATGTGTTGCCGACAACGTTCGTGCTCGACCCTGACGGAGCCGTTCGCATGCAGGTCGAGGGAGACCTCGATTGGTCGCGGCCGGACGTGCTGGCCCGATTGAGTGAACTGCAAGAAGCGCGTCCAAACCAACCCACCCAGTAACTCGGAGGAGAAAGCATGGCGATCAATCGGCGGGAAGTGCTGAAAGCCGGAGGGGTGTTAGCCGCAGCGATGGCGTGTCCCCGTTTTGCAGCCGCTAAGAGTCCATTCGCCCCCAACCCGGGCGCTTGGCGCACCTTCGAGGCAGTGACACGCCTCGAAATCAACCAGCCCGCTGGCGTCGTGCAGGCGTGGGTACCGTTGCCGGCCTTTAAGAGCGAGGACTGGTTCGTGCCAGGGGGCAGCACTTGGAAAACGAATGCCAGGACCGCCGAGATCAAGCGCGACCCCAAGTATGGCGCCGAATTCCTGCACGTTGTTTGGAACGAAGGGGAGAAGGCCCCCGTGGTCGAAGTGACGAGCCGGTTCTCGACACAGGATCGCGCCGTCGATTTGAGCAAGCCCGGCAGCGCGCCCGCGCTTTCGGATGAAGAGCGCAAGCTGTTTACGTCAGCAACGGCGCTCATTCCTACGGACGGGATCGTGAAGGAAACGTCCGACAAGATCACGGCCGGGGCGACGAGCGACATCGAGAAAGCCCGCCGGATTTATGAGTGGATCGTCGAGAATACCCATCGCGATCCCAAGACTCGTGGCTGCGGCACGGGCGACGTCGCCGCGATGCTCAAGAGCGGCAATCTCGGCGGCAAGTGCGCCGATCTGAACGCGCTTTTCGTGGGCCTCGCGCGTGCAGCAGGGCTTCCGGCCCGCGACATTTACGGGCTCCGCGTTGCGCCATCGAAATTCGGCTACAAGAGCTTGGGTGCGGGCTCCGAGGTCGTGACGAAGGCGCAGCATTGCCGCGCCGAGGTTTACCTGACAGGGTTCGGCTGGGTGCCGGTCGACCCCGCCGATGTCCGCAAGGTGATCCTCGAGGAGCCGCCTGGCAATCTGCCCATCTCGGACGACAAGGTGGCCGCTGCGCGGAAGGCTCTGTTCGGCTCGTGGGAGGGCAACTGGCTCGCCTACAACGTCGCGCACGACCTCGACCTGCCGGACGCCAAAGGACCAACCTTGGAATTCCTGATGTACCCGCAGGCCGAGACGGCGGAGGGCAGGCTCGATTGCCTCGATCCCGATACGTTCACCTACAAGATCACGGCCAAGGAAGTGACGGCCTGACGGCTGCGTTCAGTCCGGCCGGGCGCGGATCAGCTGCGCCCGGCTTTTTTCCGAAGGGATGACGCTGTGGGTCAGATTTACCTCGACTATAACGCGACAACGCCCGTCGATCCGGAGGTGCTCGACGCGATGTTGCCGTTCCTGCAGGGCGAGTTCGGCAACCCGTCATCCAGCTACCCCCTGGGCAAACGGGCACGCGATGCCGTTGAGGAAGCACGGGCACGCGTCGCCAGCCTCATCGAGGCTGCCCCCGAGGAGATTATCTTCACCGGAGGAGCTACGGAAGCGAGCAATCTCGCAATTCGCGGCGCCGTCGCTTTAGGCCACGGCCGATCGAACATCGTCACATCCAATATCGAGCATCCGGCAACGGTTGCGTGCTGTGACCTGTTGGAGCGTTCAGGCTACGGGGTCAGGCGTGTTCCGGCGCAAAGGAACGGCGTCGTGTCCTCGGACGATGTCGCAAGCGCAATCGATAACGAAACGGCTGTCGTCACGGTTATCCATGCGCAAAATGAAATCGGAACGATTCAGCCAGTCGCGGAAATTTCTCGCGAAGCGAAACGGCGCGGTGCATTGGTTCATACGGACGCCGCGCAATCCGTGGGCAAGATCCCGGTCAGCGTCAAGGTGCTGGGCGTCGATCTGCTGACCATTGCGGGACATAAGCTCTATGCTCCGAAAGGAGTCGGCGCGCTTTATGTCCGCAAAGGCGTTAAGTTGCCGCCGCTTATTGTGGGAGCGGGGCAGGAGCACGGGATTCGGCCCGGCACTGAAAATGTCGCATTCATCGTCGGATTGGGCGCAGCGTGCGCAATCGCCTCCCGCCGTCTCGACGAGACGCGGAAGCGAATGGCTGAGCTGTCGGCTGAGCTGCTCTCGCTTCTCAAGAGTGAGGTGCCCGGGCTGGACCTCGCTGGCGATCCGGTCGATCGCCTTCCCAACACGCTGAATGTTCTTTTCCCGAACGCGTCCGGCAACCGGATTCTCGAAGCTTGCCCCGAGGTGATGGCCTCGACAGGCTCGGCCTGTCACGCCGGCAGTGAGGAGCCCTCCGCCATTCTGACTGGGATCGGCATTTCTCCCGAAAAGGCGCTCGGCGCGATTCGCCTGTCGGTTGGGCGATCGACGACTCGGGAAGACATCCAAATTGCCGGAAAAGCGCTGGCAGCTGCTTGGCGGCGGGTTGCGACCGAAACAATCGAAATTTCTGAAGTTGGTTCTTTGATGGGGGTTAACCAGTGACCTTGACACGCCGCGATGTCATGATCGGTGCGGCGGGGCTTACCGCTGTTGGCAGCGTTCCCGCCCTTGCTCAGCCGATGATCATGACATCACCGGAGCTTCTGGCCAAAGGCAGCAAGAAGCGGGTTGTGATCGCCGGAGGAGGATGGGGAGGGCTCTCCGCTGCGCGCCATCTTCGCGAAACGGCGCCAGATGCCGAGGTGGTTGTGCTGGAGCGGAACCCGATTTTCTGGTCCTGCCCCATGAGCAACAAGTGGCTGATCGATGTGGTCGACAGCGACTTCCTCATGCACGACATGTTCGGGCCGGCCCGCAAATACGGTTATCACCTCATTCAAACCGAGGTTACCGGCATCGATCGCGACAAGAAGCAGGTCCGAACCGCACACGGGCGCATCGAGTATGACTATCTGATCCTCGCGGGCGGCATCCGTTACGCCTATGAGGCATGGTTCGGAAACGACCGCGTTGCCGCCGATTTCACGCGTATGGCCTATCCCTCGGCATATATCCCGAATGCGGAGCATCTGGCGCTGAAGCGAAAAATCCGCAGCTTCACTGGCGGTACGATAGTGATGACCTTGCCACCGCCACCGCATCGCTGCCCGCCCTCGCCATACGAGCGTGCTTGCATCATGGCGTGGTGGTTCAAGAAAAACAGTATTCCGGCAAAAATCGTCATCCTCGATCCAAAGCCTGGCATCGCGCCGATCGGCATGGGATTCAGGCAAGCATTCGAGGAGCTCTATCCCGACGTCATCACTCACGTGCCGAACGCAAAAGTCCACGAGGTCGATCCGTTCAACAAAAAAATCAAAACCGAAGCGGGTGATTTCAGATTCGATGATGCGGTGTTGATGTCGCCGCATCAGGCCAGCGATCTCGTATGGATGGCTGATCTCATCGGGAAGTCACCGGAAGGCCGTCCGACAGGGTGGGCAGATATCCACCCGACGATGCTTCACGCGAAAGCGGATCCGGACGTCTACATAATTGGTGATTCCATGGGTGTGATCTCACCGCTTTTCGGGCATTATCCGAAAAGCGGCCATGTCGCGAACGCCATGGGCCGCATCGTCGCTCACTATATCGGTCTCAGGCTGGCCGACAAGGAGGTCAAGCCAATTCTGCCGGATAATCTTTGCTATATGCTGGTGAATGGGGAGCCGCGGGAAGCCATCGCCGTCCGGTTCGATTATGCTCTTCGAGCAGACGGCCAAATCGAGCAGAACCAGTATGACATAGACCTTCGCTCCGCCGATCTCGTCGAGGAAGATTTCGTTTGGGTGAAAGGACTTTACGATGATTTCCTGTCCACTTAGCGCCGGCCATAACTAGGAGGAATGATGACGACAATTCGCTTGACGGCTCTCGCCCACGGCGGCGGCTGTGGGTGCAAGCTTGCGCCATCCGTCCTGCAGCAGCTCCTGGCTGACCAGCCGGCAGCTGGTGCCTACAAGCAGCTACTCGTCGGCACCGAGTCGGCCGATGATGCTGCCGTCTGGCAGCTCGATGAGAACACCTGCATCATCGCAACTACGGATTTTTTCATGCCGATGGTCGATGATCCTTTCGACTTCGGCAAAATCGCAGCGACGAACGCCATTTCAGACGTGTATGCCATGGGTGGGACGCCGATAATGGCATTGGCCATCCTCGGCATGCCCGTTGACAAAATCCCAACTGGGGCGGTGCGCGAGATCCTCAAAGGTGGTGCATCGGTCTGTGCCGCCGCCGGCATTCCGGTTGCCGGCGGTCATTCAATCGACTGTCCTGAGCCGGTTTACGGCCTGGCCGTGATTGGCACATGCCGGCCGGAACACCTGCGTCGCAATACGGGAGCGCGCGCCGGGGATGCGCTGATCCTCACCAAACCGATCGGTGTCGGGATTTATTCGGCCGCGATCAAGAAGGGCGAGCTTGATGCTGCGGGATACAGTGAGATGATCAGCAGCACGACCTTGCTCAATCGCATAGGCCCTGAGTTGTCGTTGGACCCCGACGTGCACGCCATTACAGACGTGACCGGCTTTGGCCTGCTTGGCCACGCACTCGAGATGGCTCGCGGCTCAGGTGTCACGGTCGAAATAGAGGCAGACAGTGTGCCGTTATTCACGCAGGCAGTCCGGCTTGCGCAGCAGGGATTCGTGACTGGCGCTTCACGTCGGAATTGGGCGAGCTATAGCGAACACGTGACGCTTCCAGCGAACCTGCCAGAATGGCGGCGGCACTTGCTTACCGATCCGCAGACGTCCGGAGGTCTTCTCGTTGCGTGCACGGCGGAGAAGGCCCCTGCCATCGTAAAGCGCATAGAGGAGGCCGGGTATAGCTCTGCGAGAATCCTCGGCCGTGTAGAGGACGGCAATGATGTGGTGAAAGTCGCCGCCTAAGGAGCCAGCGAGATCATCCCGCAGGCCGCCGCTGGATGATGGCTGCCGCGTCTGATGCGTTAGCCACTACGCCGCGTTGGCATTCGCCGTTTAGCGCAGCGCAGCCCGTTCAACTCACGCCACACCAGCTTTTGAGGGCACGCCGAAATTCCGAAATGCTCGAATTGCGCAGCGGAATGAATGGTTTCTCGGCACGCTTGCAGTGTGACTTCAGATGCTGCGCGGCTTCATGGCTGATGCAATCGACCGGGTAAAAGACGACGTCCGCCCGTTCAAGGAGTTGATCGAGCCGCACCGGCGACTCCTCCAAGCCACCGTCGTGGTCGATCAAGGTTGCGCCCCGCTTTTCACAGAACTCGCGGATCCGCTCCCGCGAGCCTGGGCGGCCGCCAACGTAAGCGAGGCGCACACCGGGGATCTGCAGATCCGTCTCGGCATCACCATCATCGGAGCCTGACGCAGCTTCGTAATCCTTTGACAAGGTTCCGGCACCGTTGGGCTCGGGGGCGACAGACCATTTGACCTTGCGAGCCTGGTTGCGGCGGTGCCGTAGCCTTTCTTCAAGCGTGCGGACGCGCGCCTCGGCCCGAGCGGCACGCTGTGTCGCACTCGCGAAACGAATCTGCAGGGTCGCAATCGCATCGGAATCGGAGGAGCTGGTTGCGTCGATCACCTTGGGTCTGAGCGCCCGCTCGAGGCGCTGCTCCAGCGCGCTCAACTCCTCGCGATGGCGTTTTTCGAGGGCCCGACAGCGATGCTCGAGGTTCTCGACCTTTTCCAGCAACCTTTCCCGTTCCGAGAGCGCCCTGTAGAACAGCGCATGCACGTCGGCGTAAAATCCGGCCCGGATCTCGTCCGTCGCACAAGGATGTGAGAGGAAAGGCCAGAACAGGGCCGCCAACCCGCGCCCCTTGCTCCACGCCTCCTGCCACTTGGCTTCGAGTGCCTCACCAGTCCGCGTCCCGCGCAAAGCAACGATTTTGGTTGCGAACTTTTGGTCGAGAGCTTTCTCGATCAGCTCCGATAGCGCATTGCGAGTGGTGCAAGCGTCGCACAGGTGGCGATGGATGTCATAGTAGCGAGCCTCTGCAGGTATCCCGACCCGAGCACGCCGCAACAGCCGCCGAAACTCGTCGTCAGTGAATGAGAGCGCCAGCAGTGCTCCATGAATCCCTCGATGCAGATCCCAGAGGCGCCATCGCTTGCGCGGTCGTCTTTGAGCCTCCTCGCTTGCTGGGTCGAGCAGGCCGACCGCCTCAAACCCGGTGCCATCTGCCGTCATTGATCATGCCCAACTGATCGACTAAGGATCAGCCACTGCTTAGCATTAGACTGCAATTTTTACAACGCTGCCGTCTTCGGGTTCCTCTTCCTGTCAGAGATAGCCGAGGCGTCGAAGCTTGGTTGCCGTTGCCCGATGGAGCCGCCGTCTTTAGAAGTTTGGAGCCATTCATCTGGACAAACCATGGACACGCACGATTTTCCAGACCTGATGACTGTCAGCGAGGTGGCGGATTACCTGCGCGTGCGGGAACGCACCATCTATGAGCTGGTCCGGACACAGCGCATCCCGAGCTGCAAGCTTTCCGGCAAGCTGCTGTTCCCGAAGCGGCTGATCGAGCTTTGGGTGGCACAGTCCGCCGACTATCCGCAAGCCACGGTGCATCTTTCCGCGCCACCCCCCGTGATCGCCGGCAGCCACGATCTCCTGCTCGAATGGAGCGTGCGCGAATCCAACTGCGATCTCGCCATCCTCGTTGGCGGGAGCACCGCCGGATTGCACCGGCTGCTGGCCGGTCAGGCCGTTGCCTGCGGCCTCCATCTCATCGACCCCGAATCCGGCGAATACGATGCAAGCGCCCTGACAAGGACCTTGCCGGGCCTCGACTTCGTCGTGATCGAGTGGGCAAGGCGCCTGCAGGGCCTCGTCGTCGCCTCCGGCAATCCCCTGAAGATCGGCTCTATTGCCGACCTTCGTAAGCGGCGCGTTCGGATCGCTACCCGACAGCCGGGCTCTGGCACCGCCATTCTCTTTTCAAAGCTCCTTGCAGATGCCGGTCTCACAATCGAGGAGCTGGACATCATTGGCCGGCCGATGAGCAGCCATACCGACGTCGCCGATGCGATCCGACACGGCAAGGCAGATGCCGGTCTGGCCATTGCGTCTGTCACCCGGGAGGACGGCCTCGACTTCGTGCCTTTGCATTGGGAGCGCTATGATCTCGTCGTCCGCAGAGTCGAATATTTCGAGCCACCGCTGCAACGCCTGTTCGCCTTCACGCGCACCGAGCTCTTCAGCGAGCAGGCCAAAGCGTTGGGCGGTTATGATATTGCTCAGACCGGAACCGTGGTTTTCAACCCGCGGCGGTAGGGTTCGTGGTGATCCGAAATGCTAGTCGCCCATCCGCAGGTCAGTAGCCGAAGATCATGTTCGGCACGAGCAGGACAAGACCTGGCACGACGATGAGAACCAGCGTCACTAGGCTCACCGCCGCGAACAGCGGGATCGATTCGCGCGTATACTCGCCTATGGGCACCCTCAGTATGGAGCAGACGGTATACATGGCAACACCAACCGGCGGCGTGAAATTGCCGATCGTGGCGGCCAGGACGAATACGACACCGAAGTGAACGGGATCACCACCGAGCTGACGGATGAGCGGCAGGAAAATCGGCGTCAGCATGATAATCAGCACCGTCGCGTCGATGAAAAACCCGGCGATGAGGACCATCACCACGATCAAGGCCATGACGCTGTAGAGGTTGTCCGTCAGCCCGAGCATCGCACCCGAAATGACTTCGGGAATCCGCTCCAGAATGATGCCATAGCTGAAGACTGCCGAAAGGGCGATCAGGAACATCACCGAGCCGATGTCGATCAAGGTCCCTTCGAGCGCCTCCATGGAAGGTCCTGCCGTGAGCTTTCGATAGACAGCCACCCCAATGAATACGGCATAGATCACGGCGAAGGCGCCAATTTCCGACGGCGTGAAAATGCCGAAGCGCAGGCCAAACAGTAGAATGAACGGGAAGAGCAGCGCCCAAATGCCGCCGCGCAGAGCTGCGGCCGCCTCACGGAGCGAGGGCCGAGTATCGCGGGCCGCTGGATAGTTACGCCTTCTGGAAACGACTGAAATCGTTCCGGCGATGGCAAGCCACAGCAAAAAGGCAGGCACGAATCCCGCCGCGAAGAGCCGGCCGATGGAAACCTGTCCGATCGTACCGTAGATGATGAAACCCAGTCCGGGAGGAATGATCGGGGTGAGGACGCTGCCGAATGAGAGCACCCCCGAGGCGAATCCCCGCGACACACCGCGCGCGATCATCTCGGGACCAAGCATCCGGCTTTGCATGGCGGCATCAGCAATCGCCGAACCGGATACGCCCCCCATCAGAGCCGCGAGCACGACGGACACCTGTGCCAAGCCGCCTTTGAGCCGGCCCGCGATAACCGAAGCCAGGTTCAGCAGCTCCTCGGTAATGCCGGACTTGTTCATGAAGTTGCCGGCCATGATGAAGAGCGGAATGGCGAGCAGGGCGAAATTCTGCGTCTGGGAAACCGTCTGCTGGATCGGGATCGTGTACGGCAGCTCGGGATGCTGGATGAAAAACAGTGCGCCGGAAATGCCAATCGCAAAGGCTACAGGCATTCCCATCAGGAGCAGCACGGCGAAGGCGCAAGCGACGAGCTCCATCGATCACGTCCTCGTGCTTGCTGAGGATGCACGGGGATCACGCGCGAGATCATCGAGCACTTTGATCACCGTCGTGAGCAAGAGAACTATCGCTCCGACCGGTAGGCTCATCGTCACCCAGGAATAGCTCACCCCTGGAATGCCTTGGAAACTCCGGGCCCGGCTGATCCAGGAAAGCCATAGGCCAGCATAAATGATATAGACGAGAAAAGCTGCAATGATGGCGTAATTCGCCAGCATGAGGATGCGGCGCGCCGATTCCGACAGCCGCGCCGTCACGAGCTCGATAGACATCAGGCTGTCTTTCCGCCAGGCAAGGTCGGCACAAAAGAAGCAGGACCAAGCGAACAGGCAGGTCGCCGCATCTATGGTCCAGTTCTGCGGCCGTGCCATCAAGCGGGCGAGCCCACCGTAAAAGATGAGCCCGACCATGATGATGAGGAAAGTAGCGGCGACCACGGCCTCGACCTTGCCCAGCCGCCGGTGGAGATCTCTCAGCATTCCAGTCGCCCGTAGTCGCGCACCCGAGGTGGTTATTTGCCCATCTCGGCCTCGATGGCCATTTTGGCATCGCTGATACCGAGGACCTCGTAAGCCTTGCGGCCGGCCTCGCGGAAGGCGGCGAGATCAATGTCAGTTACGATCTCCATGCCTTTCTTTTTCAGGTCAGCTTTGATCTCATCGTTCATCTTGGCAATTTTCTCCGACGTCTTCCGCCCTACCGCACGGCATTCCTCGACGAGGGCTGTCTGCTGATCGGCGGGCAGCTTATGGAACCACTGCGAGCTGACGACCTGGAAATTGATGAGCAGAATGTGTCCGGTTTCGTTGGCGTATTTCAGCACTTCATAAAAACGACCGCCCGGGATATTCGCATACACGAGCTCGACGCCATCGATCGCCTGTTGCTGGAGGCCCGGATACATGTCGCCGAACGCCATGGCCGTGGGAGCGGCACCAAGCGCGCGGATCGATTCCTGCCAGATCGGCGCTGGTGGGGTGCGGATGCGCAAGCCGGAAAGATCCCGCGGCGACCTGATCGGCTTGTTCGTGAAAAAGTGGCGGAATCCCTGCACCCAATCGAAACAGACCACTTTCAGGCCATGCTGCTTCGCCAGCTCATCCTGCCACTTCTTGACAGTCGCGGAGTCCGTGAGCTTCCAGACCTGCTCGAGCGATTCGGCGAAATAGGGCCCGTTCATCACGGCGATGGCCGGAACGTAGTTTCCGAGGCGTGCCGAATCCGTGTTCTGCCCGATGTTTGCACCCTGACGGATCTGCTCGATAATGTCCTCCTCGACGCCGAGCTGAGCGCTATGGAACACCTCGATCTTGAGCTTCCCGTCAGTCCGCTTGGCGACGCGCTCTGCCCATTCCAGGAAGCCCGCATGGTAAGGCTCGCTGGGTCCAAGAACATGATTGAACCGCAGCGTGTTCTGCTGAGCCTGCACCGAAGTGCTCCCGCAAAGTGCGGCGAAGGCCGCCGCGGAAACGAGTTGTTTTACTCTGGACATTTTCTCCTCCTATGCCCTTTCGCACCCTTTTCATTGATCAACGCTCGCCTCCGCCGCCTTGAGAAACGGTGGATCAAGGCCATACCGGCCAGCGATTCTCCGAAATGAAGCCTCGGTTTCGGGGTCGATCGGAATGCCTTGCACCGCACGGCGGTCGGCCTCCGCCCACTCGCGATCGCCAGGCGCAAGCACCTGCCCCCCGGGACGCGCAGGGGAATTGCGCAAAGCCATCAGGTAGCGTGTCATTCCATCCTGGAAAACATCAGGGTCGACGAAGGCGCCGGGCCTCAGTGCCATGACGAATGCGCCCAGCCTGCGCGGCGTTGAGAAATCCGACCCGCCCATGGGAGCAAGCTCGCAACTAAGCTTCATGCCCGAAAGGATGGCGCTCAGGATTTCCACGAGCCCCGCCAGCCCGGCTCCCTTGTAGCCGAATGCACCGCCGAGCGGCGCCAGCATTTTCACACGGGTGGGATCGTCGGTGTTCTCGCCCTCTGCCGTGGACGCAACACCCTCCGGAAGCGGCAACTCAAGGCTTTTGTAGAGCTGCACACGATTAAACGGAATGGCGCTCGTCGCCATGTCGAGCAGCCAGGGCCGCGCATTCGCCACTGGAACGGCGCACGCGATCGGGTTCGTTCCGTGGAATCGGACGGCACCGCCGTGCAGCCGCACGAAGCTATCCGAATTGCAAAACGCAAGCCCGATTATTCCGGCCTCGGCCGCGGCCAACGCGAATGCACCGGCAGGACCGAAATGCGATGTGTTGCGAATAGAAACGGCGCCGATTCCGAACCGCCCGGCGAGGCATACGGCGTGCTCCATCGCCGTGTAAGCGGCGAGCGCTCCGTGACCATCGTCGGCGTCGACGGCAGCGACCGCACCCGTTTCACTGACGACCCGAATCCGGGGCTTCGCATTGACTCGGCCACCTGCTACGACATTCGTGTAATGCTCGAGGAGCCGGACGCCATGGCTGTCGATGCCCAGGCGAGATCCGTGCATCATGGCCCGGGTGGCCGCAACTGCAGTCTCCCAGTTGGCGCCGGCCGCTGTCAGTGCCTCTCGGCAAAAGGCTTCCAGCAGCTCCGCAGGAGCCCGAAGGCGGGCATCCGATTCCATGCCGGCAGCCACATTGGTCACGGTGCCTGCCCTCCACCTGCGGCCACGACGGTCCCGTTGCAGAGCGGATACCGATCGAAGGCAAACATCGAGATTGCGCTCTGGTCGAAGCTTTTGGCGTCGGGCTCGCTGCTGCCGAGAAATGCTCCACCAGGCACCCAGCCGGCGCAGCCGACGCCCTGCCCCGCCCCCGTGACGAAAGCCCGCTTGCCTGCGCGCCCGTCCGCCATTTCCGGACGTCCTCCCGCCGTTCCAATCCGTCCTCTGTATACACTAGACATGAGCTTTGCGACTTGGCAAGTTGAAACTGGGACCTGGCCGGAGTAGAGCGGAAGGCGGAAACGTGCGCGGACACAACGAGGTGAAAACTGACCCGGCCCACCCGGGCAGCGAGGGTGGTTCTTCGCCGCGTCTCTACCAGCGCGTTTTCGAAATCCTCGCTGCTCAGATCAAGGAGGGCGCATTAGCGGGCGGTGCAGCACTGACGGAAACAGGCGTCGCTGCGCGCTTCGGCATCAGCCGCGCACCGGCCCGGCGGGCGCTTGCGGAACTCGAGCAGGCTGGGCTGATCGTGCGTTCAGGCTCGCGCGGGTTCGTCGTTGCCGGTGGGGCTCACAGGCGCAAATCTCGCCGAGCCCCCGAAAGCAAAGCGGCCCCCGCGGACCTGAAGCTCGTTTCCCAGCCGAGTTGGGAGCGCATTTACGGTGCTGTCGAAAGCGAAATTATTGCCCGTATCTCTTTCGCGTCCTGGCGCGTAAACGAGGCCGAGCTCGCCCGCTATTTCGCCGTGAGCCGGACTGTCGCCCGAGACGTCGTCAGTCGCCTGCAGCAGCGCGGCGTGATCGAGAAGGACGACCGGTCGCGCTGGTATGCACCGGCCCTCACAGCCGAGCACGTTGGCGAGTTGTACGAGCTGAGGTGGATTTTAGAGCCGGTCGCCCTCAGGAAAGCCGCGCCGAACCTTCCGAAAGGGCTACTCCTCCGCTTGCACCAGAATATCACCGGGGCAATTGCACGTGCCCATGAAATCGGCGGCGAGACACTGGATCAGCTCGAGCATGATTTGCACGTGACGCTGCTTGAGCACTGTCGCAACCGGACGCTCATGCAGGCAATTACTTACCCTCAGTCGCTCATCATCGCCCACCGGTTCCTTTATCGCTGGACCTCGCGACTATTTGCGACGGAGCCGTTTCTGCCCGAGCATCTCGAGATCATCGAGCGCCTGCAGGCCGGCAGAGTCGGTGAGGCGGCAAAGGCGCTGGAAAGGCACCTCCGGGTTTCGCGGGACCGCGCGATGGCTCGCGTCAAGATCATTGCCAGCGGACCCCAGCCTGACCCTCTGCCCTATCTCGAGCCGCTTGGACCAGCACGCCATTAGATTAAGCGTGCTTACGTAATGCGTCGAACGCCGGTCGTAGGATAGGCTATCGAGCTGACGGTATATCTCTTGGCGAGCCGCCGCGAACGAGCTCAGCCGCTGGCGCGCGGCTTATAGCTGCCCGCAGGTGTTCGGAAGGGAATGGCCAATCTGTTCCAGCCATTGATCGTAATGATGGCCAAAGTCAGGTCGACGATCTCCTTCTCCGAGAAATACTGCTGAAGCTCCGTGTAAAGAGCATCTTCGATGGGATGCTCAGAAATTTTTGTAATCGCCTCGGTCCAGGCAAGTGCCGCACGCTCGCGCTCGCTGAAGAACGGAGTTTCACGCCAAGCCGACAGCGTGTAGAGCCGTTGCTCCGACTCGCCCGCTGCGCGAGCGTCCTTGGTGTGCATGTCGAGACAGTAGGCGCATCCGTTGATCTGGGAGGCGCGGGTTTTGACGAGCTCGAGCAACGATCGCTCAAGGCCGCATCCCTCGACGTAGTCATTCAGATGACGGAGAGCGGCGAAGCCCTGTGGCGATACCTTCCAATAATCCAGTCTCGATTTCATCATGCTCCTCCGTTCGTTTGCTGCAGGCTGGGGCCTGTCGAACTCGATAGCGATGGGATCGCTGGCCGGAAAGGTCTCGGCTAGCGCCTTATCCAGGAGTTCGTCGAGATGGGATCGCGAAGAGGTGTTGCTGGCGACTCGTTCCATCCTGCTCTTGTTGTCGGGCATCCGCAACCTCTTGGAGGTTCTCTATGCTGTACTGGCTACACCGTCGGCATGCATATAGACCCATTGGCCTGCCGGTGGTTCCAAGTGGAACCAATCTGTAGCGCGCCGCTCTGGGCAATGTGAGATCAATGCCCGGCAGCCTCCATCGCATGCCGCAGAACCCGGGCGTAATTGCCAATGGCGATTTTCTGCAGCCGAATCCGGTCCAGACCTCGTCTTTCCATGTACCTCACTGCACGTCGCAGGTCGGCATAAGTCGAAATCGGTGATCCGGAGAGCGCATTCATGTCGGTGCCGAAGGCGACGTGGTCATCTCCGAGCCAAGCTGCCATCTCGATCAGTCGGTCCGCATAGGCCTCGACGGTTGCTCCGACGTCGCTGCGCAACGCCCAAAGTCCGATGACGCCCCCTTTGGAGGCGATCGCGCGCGCTTCGTCTATGCCAAGTCGCCGAGCTTGCAACGGCCCCAGCTTGCGGCGGGGCACGTCGTTCCTGGCCACCGAGCTGTGCGACCACACCACTGGCGTACGTGACGTTTCCAACGCCTGCCGTACGGCGGTTGCCGTGCTGTGTGCGAGATCCACGAGGATGCCGAGTCGGTTGCACTCCTCAATCACACGGCGGCCGAACGCCGTGAGCCCGCCATGCCTGGGAGCTTCGGTCTGGAAATCACCGATCGAATTGCGCACGTAATGAACGAGCTGGATGTGCCGAATGCCGGCGTCATGCGCAGGCTTCAGGCCGGCTATGCCGTCGTCGAGAAAACTTGCGCCTTCGACGGAGAGGACGACGTGCGGCTCACCCGTCAGCGCGCGGTCAAGGTCGGCGGGCGTCAATACGATCTTGAGACCCTGTTCAGCGATATGGGATTTGGCGCGGGCCAGTTCGGCCTCGAGCCATGTCCATGCCTCGCCAGGTTTGGGCGTTGCCGACTGACGCAGCCCGCCGGCGCCGGGTCGTATCCAGGGCATATCGCCGATGAGAGACAACGAGACGAGCGAGGCGCGTCCGCTCGCCATATTCCGCCCGAGTGGCAGCAAAGAAGGCTTCGGGCCGACAAAAAAATGATGCGCATGCATATCACCGATCGGTGGCGATCCATCGGCGCACGCAGGAATTGGCCGGAACCCCGCCACCATTCCGGTGGCGAGGCCGGTTAGCACTGTACGGCGGTTCCAATCGAGCATCACGCGCAAGTCAGAAGAGGAGCGATGATGCCAGATCGGGGCAGCCACAATGCAAATCGCCATCCGATCATTCAATTACTCGAACATGATCGTGGCGACATAATCCATCGTTCGCGTTCTGTTGTTTGGCGGCAGCAGCGTATTGATGAGATAAGAGGTCGGCGAGTAGTTGTCCGGTATGGCCCTTCGGAATGCATTCCCAAGGAAAAATGCCTGGATGCGATGAAATCCGCCTTCGGCCGCCGCCTTATAATACCTTTCCAGCGGAGTGAATTTAGGCTGCATTGCCTGGGCCACCTCGCGATGCCCGGAGGACATGTTGGCCAGTTTGGAAGGGTTTTCGACGAATACGTTGTGCAGAAGCGCATTCCGTTCCGCATCCGGCAGTTTCATGGCATCGATCACCAGAAGCGGCCCATCGGCAAGTCCCGCATGCGATGATGCACTCCGGCGGCTGATGTAGTTGCCCGTGGCTTTCATGGGAGTCATCGGCGGGTCGACGCACGATGGCACGCCCGTGCCATTGAAGGACTCGGCAGTCGTCTTCGGATCACATTTGCGCAATGCTAGAATGGACCAGACGAACTCCGAGCAGAACATGTCCGTCGGCACCACGTCGTCATGCCCGAGCGCCGACCTCGCGACATTCTTCACGAAATCGAGCGGCTTGCCGGGCGAGTACTTTGGCGCGTTGTAATCAGTGTTGAATGAAATCTGCTTTGGATAAATCCGCTTGGCACCACCGCCCAGCCTCGTGGCCCACGCGAGGATATTGGCGCGTTCGGCATCGGTCAGCCCGCGTGGGCGGATCACATGAATGAATTTGAGCTTCCGATAATGATCGCCACTGAAATCGCCTTTCAATTTGGGGCCAAGGTGTTCCGCGTCCATCGGGTTGTCGAGCTGGTAGACTGCCCCGTCCTTCACATATGCGAGGCCGGCGTGACTGACGCCCATCTGGAGGTTCGGATAGGTGCCAGCGCCGCCCCACTCTGGCCTGAATGAGAGAAGAATGTCGCCCGTCTGCAGGAGACCGCTCTTGGCCATGCGCTTTGCAAAGCCGGCGCGCTTGGCGATGACCAGTCTGAGGCCTATTCCAGCAGAGTTTCCGTTGGCTTCGGGGTGCTTGAATTCTATGAGGCGGTCTGAGGTATCGAACGAGGACGGCAGCGGCGCGCGAGCGCTCTCCGGAACAGCGAAGTAGATGGGGATGCTGAGCCTTTTCGCGACCTCCTCGTTCACCTTCTCGTTGTAGGTGAACGAGGCCGCACTGAGAGGTAGGTGGCCGGCAGCCCATGCCACCGCGGCGATTATGGCGAACTTCAAGGGACGCATGTGTCAGATCCTCCCCAGCGGGTGGTGGCTTGCCTCGCAAACGATATCCATTTAGCACGTCACCCCCGGCAGCCGCATCCGATCGGATGTTGTCCCATCCACAACAAGAGCGTGAACGACGAGCCATGCCGAAACGGAGAGAAAGGAAGGCGCCGCGTAAATCGCGACGCGGCTGGCTCGTGCTCGCGGCGGTTCCTCTCATGGCATTTGGCTGCTTTTCGGTATGGATCGCCTGGCTCGGACGCGAAAGTGGACCTCCGAGCCGCTGCTATGGCGGCGTCGTTGGCGGACGCCTCGAAGGTGGCCGGCGACTGCCGCTCTGGGGAGAGAACTACAGCGCCTACAGCACGTTGGGATATCTCGCGGGCCGGACCTTCATGCACGGGACCGTTCGCGACGCCATACTGGCTGCCTACGCGGAGCTGAACGAGACTCACCCTGACTTGCGCTACGTGTACGCCGAGAGCGGATGGCCCTGGGGCGGGCCTTTTTCGCCGCATCGCTCCCACATGAACGGCACGTCAGTGGATTTCCACGTTCCCGTCCGAACTCTCGACGGCGCCGTGTCGGAGCTTCCCGCCTCGGTCTTCAACAAGCTCGGCTATGCCATAGAATTCGATCGATCGGGGCAGTGGAACGGCTACAAAATAGACTTCGAGGCGATGGCCTTGCATCTCATCGCTCTCGATCGGGCAGCACGCGCAAGTGGCATCTCGCTCCGTCGTGTTATTTTCGATGTTCAGCTGCAGCCGAAGCTGTTCGCGACAGAAGCCGGCCGGCCCCTTCCAAAGGTAATGAGATTCAACCAGCGGCAGTCGTGGGTGCGGCACGACGAGCACTACCACGTTGATTTCAATGTGCCCTGCCGGTGAGGTCTCGCGCGCCCACATTGCGAGAGATCGGCCGGAAAGCACCTGCTGATTTGAAGCTGCCACGGTCAGCCTGTGATATGGAGTCAGGTCAGACGATGATTGCCGAAGAGGGCACCGCGTGATGACGACCGAAACAGCGCCGGATGAGGTTGAGACACTAGGTCCAGTGCCGGTGACCATCCTGACCGGGTTTCTGGGTGCCGGCAAAACGACGCTGTTGAAGCGGCTCCTCTCCGATCCGCAGGGCACGCGCTTCGGCGTGCTCGTCAACGACTTTGGATCCATCAACATCGACGCTGAACTGGTCGTGGAAGCTGGGGCTGATCAGATCTCGCTTGCGAATGGCTGCATCTGCTGCTCGATCAGGGACGATCTCGTGGCGGCTGCGGAGCGGCTGCTGGCGCCGGAGGGGCCACGCATCGATCATATAATTGTTGAAACCAGCGGCGTATCGCGGCCACTGGCGGTTATCGATGCCCTTTTCGAGACTGAGTTCAAAGAGCGCATAAAACTCGATTCGGTTTTCTGCGTCGTTGACGCTACCGGCTTTCTTGAGCTCGATTTCGCTGCGACCGAGCTCGCCATCGACCAAGCCGCCTGCGCCGACATCGTATTGCTGAACAAATGCGATGTCGCCAACGTGAGCGATGTCACGTCGGTGGAGGCTATGATTCAGGGTGCGCTGCCTGGTGTTCGCATGCTGCGCACGAGCTTTGCCGAGGTGCCGAGGGAAGTACTGTTTTCGAAGCCATTGGACTGGGCTGAAGAAGGCAAAGCAACACGTGGCCTCAGGCATGAGCATTCGGAAGAAGATGCACACGACCACAGTCACGAGTTTGAGAGCTGGTCCTGGAGCAGCCCAGCGGCACTTGACATTGCGAAGCTTCGACGTGTGTTGAACGAGCTCCCGCCAGGTTTACTGCGGGCAAAAGGGATCGTGCGAGTCGCGGATCAGCCCAGTAGTCGCGGGGTCCTTCACGTCGTCGGCAAGAGAGCGACGCTCGAGGTCGAAACAGGTCGAAATCCGGCGAAAAGCATGCTGGTCGCCATTGGCCGCCGTGGCAGCTTCGATCCGGCAAGGCTGACAGAGCTCATCGATGGCTGCATCAGCGGCGATAACGGCGCTGCATGAGAATGTTGGCTGATGCGGTTAGCAGCAGCGTCGATGTCATCAGGACAAATGATACTGCAGCCCCGAACGGCCAATTGTTGAGCTGGAACTGACCGAACACCAGGGGGCCCATCATCTTGAACTTCGGTCCGCCGAGCAGCACCGGCGTTGCATAAGCGTTCATCCCAAGAATGAAAGTGAGGATCGTGCCGGCCATGATGCCCGGCAACGCCAGAGGCCAAAGCACGCGCCAGAACATTTTCGATGGTGGCGCGCCAAGGCTGAATGCGGCCTCCTCCAAAGAGCGGTCGATGCCCTCGATGACACTCTGGAGGGTCAGCACCATGAAGGGCAAATTGACGGCGATGATGCCGACGATGACGGCAAGCTCGGTATACATGATCTCGAGCGGCTCGGAGACCACGCCCAACCTGATCAGGCTCGAATTCAAAAAACCTTTGCTGCCAAGAAAAGTCATCCAGCCCGCCGCGCGCACGGCATTGCCGACGAACAGCGGCAGCACCACGAGCATGATCAGCAGGTTTTTGAACCGGGACTGCGTGCGCGCCAACACGTAAGCCAGCGGGAAGCCGAGCACCAGGCAAATCACAGTACAAATCAGGGAAACGCGCAGCGTTGTGAAAAAAATGTGGATGTAGAACGGGTCGGTGAAGAACTTGATGTAATTCTCCAGCGTCACGGCCTCGACCATCATGACGCGCGGCTCGAAACGGTTCAGGCTGTAGCGGAACAGGATCAAAATTGGGAAAAGCAGGCCGATCGTAACGAGAATTGTTGCTGGCCCGATCAGGCTGCCTGCTGACAGCCAACTCGTCGCGCGGGATCGACGGCCCACCGCGAAGCCCACCTCGACAGGCGAATGCGCCACCGCCATCTTTTTCAGCTCCCCACAAGAACCAGGGCGAGAAGCCCGCCCTGGCGAGGTGGTGCTCAGCCCTTGAGCTCCTTGTCCCACCATTCTTTCAGGGGAACGTCGTTCTCGGTCATGTAGGCGTAGTCGAGATTAACCAGCTTTTTGACCTCCTCCGGCGTGAATCCGATGCGCTTGTTGAGATCAGGCGCGACCTCGGCGTTGGTCACAGTCGGGTTGTAGCCCATATCGATTGCGAATGCTTCCTGGGCTGACTTCTCCAGCATGGCGTCCAGATAGGCGTAGGCTCCCGCCATATTCGGTGCGTTCTTCGGGATTACGAAGCCCGAGACATAGGCAAGCGCGCCTTCTGTCGGCGTAATGGCCTCGACGGGCACATCGGCGTTTTGCCACTGGACCACCCGCGCCTTCCACATAATGCCGACGTTGAACTCCTCCGCCTTCAGGCCCTGGGCGAACGCCTCGTTGGTCGGGTAAATGCGCATGCCCGCCTTTTTGCATTCGAGAAGCAACTTCTTGGCCGGTTCCAGATCGCTGATCGAGCCGCCAGCGGCGAGTGCGGCCGCAACCAGCGTGTACTGGTATTGGATATCGATGATTCCGAGCTTGTCGCCCCATTTGGGGTCGAAGACAGCTTTGTAGCTCGCAGGTGGAGTTTCAACCGCTTTGGGGTTATAGACATTCACTTTGCCTGAGTAGATGTGGCCAACCCCATAAGGATATTTCATCGACTCGAGCAGATATTTCGCGTTCGGAATTTTCGAATAGTCGATGTCGGCGATCACTCCAGCATCATGCATCTGGTACATATTCACCGCCGACAAGCCTTGAATATCGGTCGTACCGCGCGGCAGGCGCTTCTCGGCAAGCATCTTGCTTCGCCGCTGCGGGTCGCCGGCTTGATCCTGTACGACTTCCCAGCCCTGCGGGGTGAGAATGGGCGTCTCGATGTTCTTGTTGAGCAGCCGGGCGTAGTCGCCACCCCAGGTGCCCACAACAATCCGACCCTTGGATTGAGCTTCTGCAATGCGGGGTCTTGCACCAACCGCAGTTGCGCTCGCGATGGCAGCGGCGCCCTGCATCAACTGCCTGCGGGAAATTCGCCTATCTCGATTAGCCATTTGCAACCTCCCTTTGGTTTTCCTTCCGGTGGACATGAGCCCGATCCGCCTCAGCAGATCGGCTGAACACCCTGGCATCCGAGCTCGACCAGCCGACGTGGACCAGGTCGCCAACGTCCGGCGAGAAATCGCCGGCGCGGTTTGCGATCTGGACGACCAACCGCTCCCGTGGCGAGACGCGGACGTGAAAGTCAATCTGAGCACCAAGGTAGGAAATGAACTCGACCGTTCCTTCTAAGGTGTTGTCGACGTCATCGAGCGGCACTGGAGAAATCGAGATGCGTTCGGGCCGCAGCGCCAGCGATGCCTCACCCACTGCCCCGCCATTGCAGCGGAGCGCCAGGCCACCCTCGGTGCGAAACACGCCAGGGCTCGCAATGCGGCCGTCGATGAAAGTGCTGCGGCCGACGAAATCGGCCACGAATCGGTCCGCCGGCCGCTCGTAAAGATCGCGCTGCGTGCCAACCTGGCGGACAGCGCCCTCATTCATGACGACCAGCCTGTCGGCCATCGTGAGCGCTTCCTCCTGGTCGTGCGTAACCATGACCGTTGTGATCCCGAGCTGGCGTTGCAGCTCACGGATCTCAACGCGCACCTCCTGGCGCAGCTTCGCATCGAGATTGGATAAAGGCTCGTCGAGCAGCAGCACGTCCGGGTGGAAGACGAGCGCACGGGCCAGGGCAACGCGCTGCTGCTGTCCGCCAGATAGCTGTCGCGGCAGGCGGTCACCCAGGTGGTCCAGGCGGACGAGTCGCAGCGCCTCAGCTGTGCGATAGGCCAACTCGCTTTGCGGAACCTTCCGCATCTCCAGTCCGAAGGCGACGTTCTGGTTGACCGTGAGGTGGGGAAAAAGTGCGTAGCTCTGAAATACAAGACCAGTATTGCGCTTCCACGGCGGCTGCCATGTGATGTCCTGCCCGCCGATGCGCACCGCCCCACTCGTCGGCTCGACGAAGCCGGCAATCATGCGCAACGTCGTTGTCTTTCCGCAGCCGGACGGCCCGAGCAGCACGAGGAACTCGCCCTCGGCCACTTCGAGCGAGACGTCGCGGACAGCGTAGAAATCGCCATAGCGTTTCGTCAGCTTTTCAAGTTCCAGCTTTGCCATCTATTTGCGTCACACCACTCGACTGATTTTGACGAAGCGGTCCGTAATCAGCATGGCAGCGCCGATCAGCAGAATCTGCAGCACGGAGACGGCCGCAATTGTCGGGTCGATCTTCCATTCCAGATATTGAAGGATCGCGATCGGCAGGGTCGTGCGGCCGGGACCGACCAGGAACAGGCTCATCTCCAGATTGCCGAACGATGAAACGAACCCGAACATGGCGGCGGCAACAACGCCTGGCAGAATTGACGGCAGCGTAATGCGACGAAACGTGGTCCAGCGATCGGCCCCAAGGTTCTGAGCGGCTTCCTCCAGCGTCCGGTCGAAACCAGCAAGGCTTGCGAACACCAGGCGCACTGTCCACGGTATGACCACAAGCACGTGTCCCGTCAGCAACCCGCCGAGCGATCCGAGGATGGGAATACCCGTCGCGATCTCGACCTCAACATGAGAGACATAGAGGGCCATGCCGAGCACGACGCCCGGCACTACGAGGGGGAGCAGCAACAGACTGTTCAGCGCCTCACGCCCTCTGAAGCGATAGCGAGACAGGCACAGGGCCGCCGGTACGCCGACCATCAGCCCTAAGACGGTCGCAATCACACCGAGCTGCATGCTCAGCAGGAAGCCGCTGGCGAAGCGATCATTCGTCGCAATGGCCTTATACCAGCGCAGCGAATAGCCCTCCGGCGGAAAGGAGGGGATTTCCTGGTAGAAGAAGGACAGCCATGTGACGAAAATCAGCGGCAGCAGAATATAGATCATCGAGAGGCCCGCGACGCCGCGCAGCAGCCACCATCCCAGATGCCGACTGCCGAGAACGCTGTGAGCCACCATCACGCCAGCCTCATGCACCGCCCGCCAGCCGGTTCTTGTAGAATTTGCCGCCTTTCATAATTGCGCTGAGGTGCCGACCCTGGCCTTCCAGCAAGGTGATGTCCTTCAGGGGGTCGCCGTCCACGATGATTAGGTCGGCCCATGCGCCAGGCTCGACGACGCCAAGCCTACCGGGCCGTCGCACCACCTCGGCGCCAATAAGAGTGGCCGACCGGATCACGTCGATCGGCGGCACGACTGTTGTACGAATCGAGAACTCGCGGCTTTGGTCATCGACCAACGCGCCGAGCAGGTCGGAGCCATAAGCGACCTTGACGCCGTTGCGCTTGCATATTTCGAGAGACCGGTAGCCGCCTTCGAGCACCATATCATTTTTCGCCAGCATTTCTGGCGTCATGCCGAACTGCGCCGCCCGTTCCTTGATAGCGACATAAGCGACGATGTTGGCGACGAGGTAGGCACCCTTTGCGGCCATCAGCTTGGCACGCTCGTCGTCGATCAAATTACCGTGCTCGATGGTGCGCACGCCGTTCGCGACCGCACGCTCGATGGCTTCAGCCGCATAGGCATGCGCACACACGTAACGCCCGAATGCATGCGCCTCCTCAACGGCTGCCTGGATTTCGCCGATTGAGAACTGAAGCGAATCCAAGGGATCAAACGGGGAGGCGACACCTCCGGAAACCATTATTTTGATATGGTCCGCGCCTTGTCGCATCTGCTCGCGGACGGCGCGGCGCATTTCGTCGACACCGTCGACCACCTGCCGCAAATGCACCATGGCATTGCAGCAGAAGCAGGTAGGCGGCGCCTGGGTGCGGGCCCGGTTGTCGTTGTGCCCGCCGGTTGGCCCGAGAGAGCGCCCGGCTATGAAGAGCCTTGGGCCGGGAAGCAGGTCCTGCTCGATGGCGGTCTTCAGCCCCCAGTCGGATCCACCCGTGTCGCGAACGGTCGTAAACCCGCGCTCGAGCATTTCGCGAACTCTGACGGCCGCGCGTGCCGTGCCTAGAGTCAGCGGGATATCCTCCAGTCGCCGGATATAGACTTCGCTGTGCATGCAGTGCACATGGCAGTCGATCAGGCCCGGCATGAGCGTCCGGCCGCCGCAGTCGATGGCCTCAGCACTCGCACATTTGATAGGACTGTCAGAGACTTCCCTGAATTTGTCACCCTCGATCAGGATCTCGTAGCCGCCGCGGGTTTCGTCGAATCGAGGGTCCAGCAGCTTCAAATTTCTTAACAGCAGCAGCTTGTTCTTGCGATCGGTCGCGGTCATAAGTGCGGCCCTCGACTTCCCACCATCGCCAGCTCATCCTAAGGTCGGCTGAGATAGTTTCAGCTAGCTGAAAAAATCTTCTCGCGAACCGAGCTACGTGGCAAGATTAAAAGTTGGGCGGTTTGGCGAAAGAGCGAGGAGAGCATTGCAAGCAGGAAGTGCCGGGGGGATTCGGAGCGAGGCTTTCGCTTGAGACTTGTGCTGTGAGCATCTCAAAATTTTTGATCCCCTACTAATTCAATCGATTCTTGTGGAAGCGTCCGCCTTTCAGGATGGCCGCGAGATGCTGTCCCTGCCCCTCCAGCACCTCCAGGCTTTGCAAGGGGTTACCATCGACCACCAGGAGATCGGCATAAGCGCCAGGCTTGATGCACCCGAGCTTCCCCTCCTGCCGCACAACGCGGGCTCCGATTGTTGTCGCTGAGCGGATAATCTCGATGGGCTTCAGCACGCGGCTCCGCAGCGAGAACTCTCGGCTCTGGTCAACCTGAAGCTGGCCTAGAAGATCGGTGCCAAACGCAACGGGCACGCCGGCACGCTTGCAGATCTCGAGCGAGCGCAGTGCACCCTCGATCACGATGTCGTTCTTTTCGAGCATTTCGGGCGTCATGCCGAACTCGGCGGCCTTCTCCTTCATCGAGTAGTAGGCAACGAGATTGGCAATGAGCAGCATGCCTTTCTCGGCCATCAGCTGGGCCGACGCTTCGTCGATGAGATTTCCATGCTCGATGGTCCGCACGCCTGCGTGCGCAGCGCGCGTGATCGCTTCAGGCGTATACGCATGGGCACAGACGTAGCGCCCGAAGGCATGCGCCTCCTCGACGGCCGCGCGGATCTCATCCAGCGAGAACTGGAGGCTGTCGAGCGGATCGTAAGGCGAAGCCACTCCGCCCGACAGCATGATCTTCACCTGATCGCAGCCCTGGCGCATTTCCTCGCGCACCGCGCGCCGGACCTCCGAGACCCCGTCGGCGATGCCCATCGTGTAGGCAAGCGCATTGCAGCAGTGACAGCGCGTGCCAGGGTCAGTCCGCCGCCGCGCATCGCTGTGGCCGCCGGTGGGGCCAATCGCCTTGCCGGCAATGAACAGGCGCGGTCCCGATAGAAGGCCCTGCTCGACAGCGCTCTTGATGCCCCAATCGGCGCCGCCTGTATCGCGAACGCTGGTGAACCCGCGATCGAGCATGCCCTTCATGAGCACGGCCGCTCGTGCGGTCATCAGAGTCAGCGGCATATCCTCGAGCCGGCGGAGAAAGACTTCGCTCAGGAACACGTGAACATGGCTGTCGATGAGCCCCGGCATCAGCGTTCGCCCGCCGCAGTCGATCACCTGGGCATCGCCGACCTTGATCGGCCGATCGGAAACCTCTCTAATCTTATCATTTTCGACGAGAAGCTCCTGGCCGCCGATGAGTTCATCATGGTCGGGATCGAGCAGCGAAAAATTCTCGAAATGAAGTAGCGACGTCATGGTGTCTGCCCGAACCGCGTTTGTGGCGCGTGGGCGAGCCGTCGCCGGTTGGCCGGCTGGAACTCTGCAGCGATCAGCCGCTCACGCGCATCTGGCGCAAACTGCTACGAATGCGGCAACATTGTTTGCATATCCCTGATAGTTTGTCGAGGTCGCTCTTGGTGCTGTGCTTGGCAGTCCGCACGACCGGATCCATCGCAAAGAGCCCACCGGCCAAGTCAGTCCGCGCCAATCAGGTCGGAGGGGTCAGCCCGGACGCAGGGCGAGCCGTCGCAAGCGGCGCACTCAGCCAGCTTGACACGTGCCTATCGATCCAGCCCATTTCGTGAGCGGGCCTCGTCATTGCGCCCAGGTTCGAGCTGCGGGGCCCTGAAGTCCATGATCCGCTTTGGCCGCATCATAGACCTGACGACGGAAACCGATCGGGCTCGCTTTGCCGAGGTTCGCAGACTGTTCCAGTCGGCTTTTCCTTACGAAGCGGAGGCGATCGATCGCATCGAGAAAACGCTCGCCGACCGCACCAGAGTTCGCTTTGATCCAGTGCTCCTCGTCAGTCTGGACGCCCGGCACCGGGTGTCCGGCATGGCCTACTTGTTCTACTTTCCCGATCTGCGCTACGGGTATCTGCAGTACATTGCGAGCGATGCCCGAGCGGCCGGCGCGGGGCATCGGCGCCGCGCTAGGCCTTGCGCGAGTTCCTGTCAGCCCGCGAGGCACGGGGGCTCTTTCTCGACGTGCCGCCCATCGATCCGGCCAAGCTCAAAGAGCCGACGAGATTGAAAATCAATCTCAAGCGGATGCGGTTCTATGAGCGCTATGGAGTCCACGAGATCCTCGGCACGAAGTGGGATAGTCTACCGGCGGCGCCTATGGTCCTGAGGCGATCGACCAGGCCAACTCTGCCCGCCGCTGGTCGGGATCAACCCAGTGCATCCGCTAGCACCCGAGCGCAGGCGCCACGACCCAAGCGCACATCCCGCGAGCCTAGCCCGCCCCGGCAATCTGTCCCATACTGGCCAGCGCCTTCAAATACGTAGGGAAACGGAAGCGATCGTGACTGAAAACGTGACCATCACACTTGATGAGTTGTGGAGGCTCGGCATAGAGGTTCTGGAGGCGAACGGCTTCTCCAAGGATCATGCCCGCACCATCAATGCGTCGATCTGGGCCTGTCAGCGCGACGAATGCCACTCTCACGGCGCCTATCGGCTGATTTCCTGCGTCGAAACCGTTCGCGCCGGCAAGATTTCACCGGTTGCCGAGCCTGAGGTCTCGCACCCTGCTCCCGGCATCGTCCGGATCGACGCAAAGGGTGCCTATTCCCTCCTTTCGTTCGAAGTGGGCCGACCGCTCCTCGTCGAGAAGGCCCGCAAGCAGGGGGTCGCGGTTCTGGCCATCAATCACTGCTATCATTTCTCCGCCCTTTGGCCCGAGGTCGAAGCACTGGCCAAGGATGGCGTCGCGGCCATCGCGATGACACCGGGCACGAGCACTGTTGCTCCCGCAGGTGGAACGAAACCTGTTTTCGGAACCAATCCCTTCGCATTTGCCTGGCCCCGGCCGAATGGCAACCCTTACGTGTTCGACTTCGCGACGAGCGTCGTCGCTCGGGGCGAGATCGAACTCCACAAGCGCGCAGGAAAGCCAATCCCGACCGGCTGGGCCATCGATGCAAACGGAGAACCGACGACGGACCCGGCGCGTGCTCTGGAAGGCGCATTGCTCCCGTTCGGGTCCTACAAGGGCACGGCGATCGCGACCATGATCGAGCTCCTCGCCGGCCCGCTGATCGGCGACCTGCTGAGCCCGGAGGCGAAGGAGTATGACGCCGGCGCCAATGTCACGCCGTACCGGGGTGAGCTGGTCATCGCCTTCGATCCGGTTTCCTTTCTGGGCGCGGAAGCGGATCAGCACCTTCAGAGAGCCGAGCGGATTTTCGAGGAGATCACCAGCCAGGGCGCACGGCTACCCTCACAGCGCCGATATGAGGCTCGCGCCCGAAGTCTTGCATCGGGCACAGTGACTCTGCCGCGCAAGCTCTATGACGATATTTGCGCATTGTGTGAGCGATGAGCGCGATCCAACGATGATATGAGAGGGCCGGGTGGGGGTTTCAAAGGACAGCCCCTCCCCCTCCAGGGAAAAGGAGAATGGGCACAGGCTCAACTAAGCTTGTGCCCACCTTTTATTGAGAACGATCCAGAATTCAGAGGCTAGAGCATTTGCGATTTGACAGAAGCGCGCCAAGCCAAGCTCTCGCCTAATCTCGCTCTCCCCAGCGGCGAGACGGTCGGGGTGCAGGTTCCGCCGGTCACAGATGTTGTAGTTCCTCACCCGACTCTTCGGACAAGGGAGAGGTTAACGGCGTGCTTGCTGTTGGCGTTTCCACCTGAATCGGAAAAGCTCTAGTGTTCCGAGTCTAACGCTTGGTACCCATTTCTGACGGCCTCAAGGGCGTCGAGAGCTCGGCGCTCTTTTTCGAGGATGACATCGGCGGTCTTGTCCATGTGCCATATCCGTCGGCGGTCGCCAGAACGATCTTGGCCCGCCACACCACCTTGGACGGCGTGTTGCGGTCGCTCATCAGAGCCGTCAGCCGTGTGCGGTTGGCCGGGCTCACGTAGATGCAGATGTCGTCTCGCCTCATCGCCGCAGACTGACTGATTTGCGGCCCCATGGGAACCATCTGTTAGGTGTGGAACACTAGTTCGTTCTGCTTTTTTTCGAGCTGACCTCTTCACCAAATCCAAAACCAAGTCCCGAAAAAAGCGCGGACAGCGGAGGGGACGTGCTCACGCCCGAGTAATTCGCAACAACGCGCACGACCGTACCGACGCGCGCAAGCGATGCCAGATGCACCACGTGCTCGTTCATCATCCGAAAGCACCCCGACGAGGACGCCCGGCCGATCGATCGCTCATTGTTCGTGCCATGAATGCGATAGATCGTATTGCCGAGGTAAAGCGCTTTCGCTCCCAGTGGATTGAGGAGACCGCCTGACACGGTGATCGGCAGGCCCGGCTGGCGTCGACGCATCTCGGGCGGAGGTGTCCACGACGGCCACGACGCGATGCGACTGACCCGCTCGGTTCCCGTCCACGTGAATCCATCCCTACCGACCGAGATCGGGTAGGCGTATGCGCGGTTGCCGGGAAGAACGTAATAGAGCTGCCGCCCACCGGTATCGACGATGATCGTCCCCGGTTTCTCATTCTTCTCCAGGTAGACGATAGGTGGCGCCTTCGGCTTGATCTCGGGCCGCTCACCTCCGTCCATATACCTCGGATAGACGACGTTATAGGTCTTCCGGCGTTCGGCGCGCTCCGCCTCGAGCTGGCGCTGGCGCCGCTCGATGTCGCTCTGAAAAACGGGGCTATTCCCCACCCATTGGCTTTGCGCCGATGCCCGAGGTGTGGCCCAGATCACGCCGGCCCCGGCGATCAGAACGCAGAGTGATGCAGTCCGAGCGAATTTCATGGCTCACCCCGAAATGTCCCTCCTCACCAAACGAGGCGGCGCAGCAGTGTTCTAAAATTCCAACCAAAACAAGTAATCTAATGCGGCCAGCCGGGACAAGCTTGCCTCGCCCGCTGACGCCCGGCCAGCCAAAAAATCAGGGCTCAGCGTGCCAATTTTACACCAGGGCCGACGGTTTTGCGGGCGGCACGATCTGCTCGGGTCGATTGGTCGAACCCTTTGAAGCCTGTTGCATGGGCGGGGACACTGCATATGCGGACGTCAGCACCCTCGAAACCGTTTCGAAGAAAGCTGCGAGCCGTTGGATGCTGCCGGCATCCTGAGTGAACGTCGATGATGTATTGACAATATTGGCCAACAAGAACGCAATATCATCGAGTGGACTGTCGGGCCGAAGCTCACCCTTTTCGTGAGCGCGCTCGACGGCAATGCGGACGTAGCCGGCAAGCTCGGCCGTAAACCGGGAAAGCGCCGCTTGCGCGGACGGACTTAGCAGATCGCTTTCAAGCCTCAGTCGCCCGATCAGACTCCACGGTCGGCCGCCGATGCCGCCGCGGTTGAACCTGCGATGGCGTTCGCTATTGAATTCTACGACGCCGCGAAGCTTCTCCGGAAGCGTCCACTCCGGATGCAGCCAGATTTCGCGATGACGTGCGAGCGTCGCTTCGACGTAGTCGTGTACGACCACCTCCACCAACCGCTTCTTCGGCCCGAAATGGTAATGGATGTTTGTGGTCGTGATGCCCAGCTTGGCCGCGATGTCGCCATAGCTCGTCCCGCGAAAGCCGTTCTTGATGAGGAGGCTGGTCGCGATCCTCTTAATTCTTTTGCGCATTTGGTCGCTCTGCGCGTTGCCTGGCGAAGCGCCCATGAGTCACCTCAATCGGAAGCTTCGCCGGCGGTCGAGCGACATCGGATGAGCAGCTCGCTGTAGCCCTCCTGCGCTGCGCTGCCGTCCTGCTTCTTGACCTTCATGCCGAGCTTGAGAATGCCGCGATCCCCCCGCCGTGTCCGGCGCCGATCCTCGATGCGGATTTCGGCACTGATGCGATCCCCGATGAGAATCGGCGCGCGGAATGACCAGTTCCAACTTAGGGTTGCAACACCCATGAGCCGCACGGGGCAGCGCGTCTTCAGGCCGTCTGCCAGCGCCAAGCCGAGAAGCCCATGAGCAATGCGGCCCGGAAAGCCCTGTGACCGAGCGAATTCCTCATCCATGTGGACGTCGAACAGGTCACCTACCAGGCCTGCGAAACCGACCACGTGGGCTTCCGTCACCGTGACACCCGCAGTCGTGAAATAATCGCCGACGGCGACATCCTCGTACCAGTATTCGCCGGCCGGCAGCAGGCGCCCTGCGTGAGTTTCGCCTTTTGCGGTCATCGTTCGCAGTGCCCCCTCCTCAAGGGTGATGCAATCGCAATCCGGATCGCTCGAGGCAACATAGACTTACTTACTACTCAATAAAAGACGATTGACTAGAAAACTGCCCTTGGCCAGGATGTAGAGGGAAGCTGGCAGCAACAGCTACGGATGGCGGGCAAGTTTGCAGCGCTGACGGGAGAGAGCAGTCGTGAGGGTGATTACAGCGGACGAGGCCGCGCGCCTCGTGTGCGATGGGGACACGGTGCTGGTTGGAGGCTCGGGCGGCGGCCACGCGGTGCCCGAAACCCTGATGGCGGCGCTCGGAAATCGCTTCCGCACGACAGGTGCGCCGAGGCAGATTACCTCTCTTCATCCTGTCGGACTGGGTGATCGGGCGACACGTGGCGCCGGACATTTCGCCCAGGAGGGCATGCTCAAGCGGATCATCTGCGGCACATTCGTCGACTCTCCGCCCATTTCTGAAATGGCAGCAGCGGACAAGATCGAGGCCTATACGCTGCCGCAAGGGGCCCTCTCGCAGCTCATGCGCGAGATGGCCTCGGGCAGGCCAGGCCTATTCACCAAGACGGGCCTGCACACACTGGTCGATCCTCGGCACGGCGGCGGGAAGCAAAGCAAACGCACGACGGAGGACCTGGTCGAGCTCGTCACGTTGAAAGGCGAGGAGTGGCTGTTCTTCAAGCCGTTCAAGGTGGACGTCGCGTTCCTTCGGGGCACCACGGCCGACGAGGACGGGAACGTCACCATGGAGCAGGAGGCCATCTACGGCGAAATGCTGTCGATGGCCCAGGCCACGCGCCGGTCCGGAGGCGTCGTGATCGTGCAAGTCAAGCGGCTTGCCAACCGCGGAACGCTTCCCGGCAAGCAGGTGAAGATTCCTGGGATGCTGGTCGATTTCGTCGTCGTCGATCCGGCGCAGCGCCAAACCTATGTAACGGAATATTCCCCGAGCTACGCGGGCGAATTGCGCGAGCCGCTCTCCACGTTCGAGCCCCTGCCGCTCGACCCGCGCAAGGTCGTGGCGCGACGGGGGGCAATGGAGCTTTTTCCAGGCGCGGTCTGCAATCTTGGCTCGGGGATTTCGACCGGCATAGGCACGGTGGGCGCTGAGGAGCGCATCCTCGACGAGATCGTATTGACCAACGAGCAGGGCCTCATCGGTGGCGCGCCTGCAATCGGCAAGGAGGCCGGTGCGGCGCGAAACTTCTGGGCCATGATAGACCAGCCCTATCAGTTCGATTTCTATGATGGCGGGGGTCTCGATCTCGCTTTCCTGTCCTTTGCTCAGGTCGACCAGCGCGGGAACGTCAACGTCAGCCGCTTCGATGGCAAAATCGTCGGCATCGGCGGTTTCGTAAACATCAGTCAGAACGCGCGCAAAGTCGTATTCGGCGGAACGTTCACGGCTGGCGGACTAGATGTTTCGTGGCCGGGCGGACGGACCCGCATCACGCGCGAAGGCAGGCATCGCAAATTCCTGTCCGAAGTCGAGCAGCTTTCCTACAATGGCGACTACGGCTGGGAACGTGGGCAGGAAGTGCTCTATGTGACCGAGCGCGCCGTTTTCCGCCGGGTGGCCGATGGCCTCGAGCTCATCGAGGTTGCACCCGGCATCGATATCGAACGCGATATCCTGGCTCATATGGGATTCAAACCGCGTATCGCAGAGAATTGCCGCGAGATGGATTCGCGCCTCTTCCGGCCTGAGCCGATGGGGCTGGCAAAGGATATATCGGCCAAGCCGCGTCGGTACCGCTCCGAGCGCGTCCATGCCTGGCTGCAAGATCGCGAAGCTATACGCGCAGCAGCGGAATAGAGGCGTGCGGCAAAGGTTCGACCGACACGCCTTTGGGCGGAGCAATCGCTCCGGTGAATCTGGGACCGAAACAAATGAAGGGAGAAGCGCCCATGCCAGTCAATACTCGTCGCTCATTCTTAGCCATCGTAGGCCTCGGTCTGACAGCGGTGGCGGCTACGCCGGTGCTTGCTCAGACCAAAATCACGCTTCGCCTGGGTCACGATCAGGTCACCGCCCACACTTATCACCGCACAACGCAGCATTTCGCCAAGCGCGTCGCCGAGGAGACCAACGGCGAAGTTCAGATCCGCGTCATGCCGGGCGCGCAGCTGGGCACTGAAACGTCCATGCTCGACGGACTGAGAAGCGGCAATATCGACCTGTCAGTATCTACCACTGCCAACGCATCGAGCTTCGTCAAGAAATACGGGCTACTCAGCGTCAGCTACCTGTTTACCGATGACAAGCATTTCCTGAGAACGCTGAACGACCCTGAATTCCTCAAGATGTTCGATCAAATGACTGCGGAGGCCAACCCCGGCTTCCGTCGGGCTGGACTGATCACTCCTGGCGCACGTCACTATTACAGCAACCAGGGTCCGGTTAAATCCATCGAAGACCTCAGCCAGATCAAAATGCGTGTGATGGCCTCACCGGTCGAATCGAAGGTCTGGGGCACGCTGGGCACATCACCGCTGGCGATTCCGTTCGGCGACCTCTACACCGGCATGCAGACCGGACTCATCCAATCTGCTGAGAATTCGCCGGGCTCCTACGCGTTGAACAAGCATTACGAGGTCGCCAAATACTTCTCCCTGACCGGGCATCAGTGGCCGATTTCGGGGCTGTTCATCAGCGACGTGACCTGGAACAAGCTTTCCGACAAGCACAAAGCTGCCATCCAGAAAGTCGGAAGCGAGATCTCCACTTTCTCGGTCAACGATGCCGTCGAGAGCGACGCCAAGGTGCTCGAGGATATGAAAACGAAGTACGGCGTCATCGTGAACGAGGTCGACACGGCCCCGTTCGTCGAAAAGCTTTCGGCGCTGCAGGACGAGGTGGCCAAAGAGCTTGGCGTAACCGATATGTTGGCGCGGATCCGCGCTCTCAAATAGCTCCGCCTGATCAGGCGCAGTCTGCGAAAGCGTTCTACGCTCGAGTTAGTCGCTTACGATTGGGCCTTGCTGGCAGGGCAGCACGGAGGAAATGAATGGAGCGCTTCTTCCGCTTCAATGCGGCGCTTGAGCAAATTTGCGGCGTTGCCGCTGCCCTCTGTTTGTTCGTATTCACAATCATCGTGGCGATCGACGTGTTCTTTCGACAGGTGATCGCCACCCCTCTACTCTGGCCTTCCGAGATATCCGTTTCCCTGTTCGTTTGGTCGGTTCTTCTGGGTGCGGCGGTCTGCACACGAAGAAATTCGCATCTGGTGGTTGAGATACTGCCGTCCATGCCGACCCACATCGATCGACTGCTGCGCCTTCTTGTCGATCTCCTCTGTCTCATTTTCGCGCTGCTGGTCCTATGGACGGGTGTCAAGCAGGCATGGGCCGGAGTTAGCCGCTACACTCCGATGATGGGTTACCCGCTCTGGCCGTTCCTGGTTGCTCTCCCGGCTGCCGCCGTACCGATGGTCCTTTTCTCGATAGAGCGGCTCGTCCGCGGCTCGCCGCCAGGATCAGCAGGCGGCGCAACAGCGGGTGAGGAGGGATCGGCGGCATGAGTCCTATTCTGATTCTTTTTCTCAGTTTCTTTTTTCTCGTCATCTTACGGGTGCCGATCGCGCATTCGCTCGTTCTGTCATCGGCGTTTGTGATCTGGCTGGTCGGCCTTAGCTTTGATCTCATTGCGCAGCAGATGTTCCATGGACTCAACTCATTTACGCTGCTGGCCGTGCCATTCTTCCTTCTGGCAGGGCAACTCCTCAATGTAGGGCTGATTACGGACCGCCTCGTCCGCCTCGCCTATGCCATGGTCGGCTGGGTGCGCGGCGGCCTCGCGCACATCAATGTCGTCGTCAGCATGATATTTGCCGGCATGTCCGGATCATCGACGGCCGACACGGCAGGCGTCGGCGCGGTAATGATCCCCGCAATGGTGAAGCGGGGCTTCGATCGTCGCTTCACGGTGGCTGTCACAGCCGCCTCCTCGACCATGGGCGTCATCATCCCGCCCAGCATTCTGATGGTGATCTACGGTGCGGCTGGCGGCGTTTCCATTGGCGCTCTATTTCTGGCCGGGGCTATCCCTGGCATGCTGATCGGCCTTGGACAGATGGCCTACTGCTACTACTACGCTGTCCAGCACGACATGGCCGCAGAACAGCGCGCGTCCCTGAGTGAATTCTGGGCGGCCCTCAAAGCAGGATTTCTCCCCCTTTTGGTGCCCGTCATCATAATCGGCGGTGTGTTGACCGGCGAGTTCACCGCAACCGAAGCGGGCATGATTGCCTGTGTTTACACGGTTTTTCTGATTTTCGGCATCTTCCGATCGGCAAAATGGCGATCAATGCCGAAGGTTCTGACGGAAGCCGTCGTCATCTACTCACAACCGCTGCTGGCGGTTGCCGGTGCCATGGTCTTCGGCTGGCTTCTTGCCTACTTCGACGCGCCGGCGCAGGTGGCCGAGCTTTCAGGTCCAGTTGCGAAGGATCCCACGCTGGCCCTGCTCTTCATCTGCGCCGTATTCATCGTGCTCGGAACATTCATGGACGGGATTCCGGCCATCATAATCTTCATGCCGATCGTCCAGGAGCTCGTCCGAACCTCTGGCGCGAGCGATATTCATACAGGGCTGGTCGTCGTAATGACACTTGCTCTCGGACTCGTTACTCCGCCCTACGGACTTTGTCTTTTGCTCGCATCCGTCATTGGGAATATCAAAATCTCCGAGGTGATGGGCCAAATAGTGATATTCTACGCCCTCTTCCTAGCGATCGTACTGCTCATCATTTTCGTTCCCGAGATCGCGTTGTTCCTGCCGCGCCTGGTCATGCCTCAATTCGTGAATTGAACCGGATCGATAACTTGAGTATTGCGCAAACGCTCCCGCGCTTGCGTCAGCTCATCACATTCCGATTTCGTCCGCGGCTTACTGGTACAAGACGCCGGTCTCTGGTTCGAGTTCATCAACGTAGTCGCACGGCATGACCGGCTAGAGCATTCCGATTTGGACAGAAGCTCGCCAAGTCAAGCTCGCGCCCAATCTCCCTCTCCCCCGTGTGGAGAGGGTCGAGGTGCTGACCCTCACCGGGCCCTTCGGGCCGCCCTCTCCCTATGAGAGGTCAACGAAGTGTTTGCTGTTGGCGTTTCCACCTGAATCGGAAAAGCTCTAATCGCGCTCGGAGCAGTGGCCGCTCCGAGCACAGAAATCTTGTTTCCCTAATTGTGCGTCTCCTCGATCGCCTTGAAGAGGGCATCAACGTAGCTCTTGCCGATTTCTTTTTCGGCCCATGCTTTGACCGGGGGCTGTGCCAGCTTGCGGAACTCAGCGACCTCGGCAGGCGAGAGCTCCGTCACCTCCATGCCGACCTTCTCCAGAATGGCCTTGGCATTCTTGTCCTGATCGCTCGTCATCTTGCGGTGTATGGCGATCGCTTTCTGCGCGCCCTCATCGACCGCCTTGCGCTCGGCGTCGGTCAGTCCGTGGTAGAAGCGATCGTTGATCAGGTAGGCGTGAACGCTCCAGACGTGACCATCGAGCGTAATGTACTTCTGGTGCTGATAAAGACTCGCGGCGAGGATGTTCGTGACCCCATTTTCCTGGCCGTCCACCACCTTCTGCTGCAAGGCTGTCGGCAGATCGGCCCAGGGAATGGCAGAAGCCGAGGCGCCGAGTGACTCGACCAGCGCCTGATATACCGGCGATGGCTGAATGCGGATCTTGAGCCCCTTCATGTCAGCCGGTGATTTGATCGGCCTGACGCTGTTCGTGAAGTGGCGGACTCCGTTGTCGGCCAGACCCAGCATGCGAATGCCGGTCTTCTTCACCATGTCATCAGAGATCTCCTTCAGCCAGGCGCTGTCGTAAACACGCCAGGCATGCTCGTGGTTTTCATAGAGGAAAGGAATGCCAAGGACGCCGATCGGCTTGTATACGGTGGCAATGGCACCGTCATGCGCAACGGCCAGCTCGAGCGTGCCGAGCTTCAGGCCCTCCATGGTCGGCTGATCCTTGCCGAACTGGCCGGCCGGATAGATTTCTACCTTGATCGACCCGTTCGTTGCCTTCTCGACGTGCTCCTTGAAGGCCAGAGCCGCCACGTGCTTCGGCTGGTCGTCCTTGGCCGGTTGGAAATGGGCGTACTTCAGCACTTTTTGCGCTTCGGCCGCGGATGCACCCAAAGCCGCAATGGCGAGAACCGCTCCCGCCAGTGTTTTCCAGCTCATCATAATGTTTCCTCCTTTGCTTTAGCGCGAATAACCGAACCAGCCGGGCACTGTCGTGCTCAGTGCAGGAAAAAGCACCACCAGCAGCAGAACAAATAACTCTGCTGCCAGCAGCGGCAGAATCGCCTTGGAGAGCAGGTCGAACCGCAAACGCCCAACCGACGTCATGACAAACAGAACGGCTCCCACCGGCGGCGTGATCATCCCAACAGTGAGATTGAGGACGATCGTCATGGCGAAATGCAAAGGATTAAGTCCGAACTGATCGGTGAGCGGCGCCAAAACCGGGACGAGAATGATGACCGCGGGAAGTGTGTCGATGAAAAGACCGCAGATCAGCACGAAGACGGCGACGATCAGCAAGATGGCTGTCGGATCGCTGGTGAGCGTGCCGATCATGCTTCCCAGTGTCTGCGGCACCTGCATGAGCGTGAGCAGCCATGCGAACAAGGAAGCCATCGAAACGATGAGCAACGCCGCAGATGTCACGAGCCCGCTCTGCAGCAGCACTTTCGCAATCAGCGGGCCATTAAGCGTCCGCGTCACAAAAAGCCCGACAAACAGCGCGTAGAAAACGGCTACGGCCGATGCCTCGGTGGGCGTGAACAGGCCCGTTAGTATTCCGACCAGAATGATGGCCGGCATGATCAGGACGGGAATAGCTTTCCAAAGCGCCACGAGCCGGTCGCGCCAGGTCGCGTGAGCCTGCGCCGTGCCATATCCCCGTTTCACCGAAATAACGTGGTTCGCGATCATAAGGGCGGCGCCGAGCAGCAGTCCAGGCACAACCCCGGCAAGGAACAGTCCCGCGACCGTCACCCGGTTATCGGTGAGCGCGTAGATCACCATGATGATCGACGGCGGAATGATCGGACCGATCGTGGCGGTCGCAGCGGAAAGCGCTGCCGAATAGTATTTGTCGTATCCTGACTTCGCCATCATCCGCATTTCGATCGCGCCGGGGCCGGCGGCATCCGCCAGCGCCGATCCGCTTACGCCGGCGAAGAATATGCTTGTCAGCACGTTCACGTGACCAAGCCCACCGCGGATATGACCGACGAGGCTGTTCGAAAAGCGCAGGAGAGCTGTCGTGATCCCGCTCGCCGTCATCAGATCCGCGGCCAGGATGAAGAACGGCACCGCCAACAATGGGAACGAGTTGATGCCGTCAAAGAAGCGCTGTGGGACGGAAAGCAAAGAGAGATGGCCCTCGTAGGCCAGCGCCAGGAATCCGGCGATTCCCATCACGAACGCGACCGGCACGCCTATGACCAAACCGATCACGAAGAAGGTCGCAAGAATGGTCGTCATGCGCCCTACTCCGCGTAGGCTTCGAGATCTTCTACGTGCTCGAAACGCTTCTCGATGAAGTCTCGAGCAATCAGAACGAGATGAAGAGCAAAAAGCAGGGCGCCGATGGGAATGGCAAGGTACGGGATGCCGGCGCGCATGTTGAGAACCGGCGTCTCATGCTCCCAGGTGAAGGCGGACATCATGAAGCCCAGGACGGTGAGGGCAATCAGAAAGGCGAACATGCCGATCCAGACAATGATGCGCGTCATGCGGCGGAGCGACTGTGGCAGGAGATCCTGAAGACTATCCAGGGCGACGTGGCGACCTTCGCGCAGCGCTAGGCCGGCACCCAGGTAGGTGACCCAGATCATCTCATACTGGGTCACCTCCTCCACCCAAATGATCGAGTGGTTAAAGATGTATCGGCTGACGACATTCACGAAAACCAGGATGGCCATCGAGCCCATCAGTGCGATGACGGCGGCACGATTGGCCCACACGAGTAGCTGTTCTGCACGTGATAGCAATAGGCGTCTCCCCGCTGCTGGCCCCCCTTTGCGGGCGGGAGGCCTTCCTATTTAGCCAAACCTAGCAGCTCTGGCGCGAGCCTCAATGGCAGCCGGGTGACACTAGCCGTGATCTTGAAAATGAAGCCGCTTGCAGAGTTGGCTCGGCCTGCCGTCGCCGCGGGAGGGACGTGCGCGTTCGCCCCTCTTTCGAGTACGGAGCGGTCGGCAGGCCCGATTCCGGACCTGCAATGAGCCTATCCTGCACGGAGGACGGGCAGGCCAGCAATACGCCTGTCCTGCCCAACTGGGCCGAAGGTCAGTAGCACGCTTGTGTCAGGGTCCAGTTGACGATAACGCACTTTTCCTGGCCGTTCGGCAGGAGGGTGCACTTGCGATTGGGCACGCGCCGGTAATCACAGTAGTAGCCGCCCGCAAATCCCGAGAAGCCTTTGACCGGACCATCGGTGATGTAGTGCTTCTCGATGACATCCTTGCCGCGAGACCTTTTGGCTTCAGCCGCGTCCGGAGCAGCGAGGCCGACGATTGCGGCAGCAGCGGTAGCGGCGATGATGAGAGCTTTCGTGGTCATGGCGTCCTCCTCAGGTGTGAGCGTCTGGAGGGCACCTTATGTGCTGAGCAGCCCGCCCGCTGTTCCGCCGGAAACAGGTCCAGTGCGATCCGCCTCGAACCAGTTGTGGGATGATTTTTAAGGACGTTAGTCCTAGAGTGCTCGCGGAAGGCGTGAAGCTGGGGAGTAACCGAAAATGTCCGAGTCCATGTTGAGCAAGGTTGCAATCGGCGTTGCCGTCCTGGCCGTGATTGCAGCGATCTGGCAGTACAGCGCCGCATCTTCGGCTGACCAACGGGCGATCGCCGCGGAGGCCGCCCGAAGCGCTGCGGAAAGCCAGCTGAAAGAGGCTGTCGCCGCGCGCGAAGCATCCGACAAGGCGTTGCAGGAAGCGAACGCCCAGGCCGAGCAGGCCAAGAAGGATGCCGAGGCTCAGATCGCAAGCGCGAAGGAGGCCCAGGCGGCCGCCGAGCAGAACCTGAAGGACGCGCAAGCCCAGCTCGCCGAAGCCAAGGCTGCGCGGGAAACGGCGGAGGCCAAGTCGCGCGAGGCTGCAGAGCAAGTCGCCGCCGCCCAGGCAGCCCAGAAAGCCGCGGAAGCGAAGGCACAGAAATTGGCTGATGAGGTCGCCCAGTTGAAGGCGGCCCAGGAAACGGCCGCGAACGAAGCCAAAGCTGCCCTCCAGAAGGCCGAGGCCGACCTGAACGCCGCGCGCGAGCAGGCCAAAGAGGCTGAGACAGCACGCGCCGCCGCCGAGCAGTCCGTGCAAGAGTTGCGCGCACAGCTTGCGGCAGCAGAAGCGGCACGAGACGGAGCCATCCGCGAGGCGAAGGAGATCGGCGACTTGCTGGCCAAGGAGCGTGAGGCCCGCCAGGCGGCCGAGCGCTCACGCCAAAGCGCACCGCAGCCCGTCGCGCAGTGATCGCGGCATAACTTCTTCACTAGTGGCAGCGATAGCAGGGGCGCCCGCCGGGGCGCCCTTTTGCGTCGGGGGCACCGGATGTGAGCAAGTGCACTTCGGGTTAGATTGCCAAGTGAAATGTGATAACGTAACATTCAGTTCAGGCATTGGGACCCGAATTGCAGAGATGACAGACACACACCCGGCGGCCGCGTTCCCCTCCCCCCGGCACGATCATGCACCCTGCGTTGCGCTGGCGCTGGCGCGGGCGGAGCGTGCCTTTGAGGAGAAAGGCCTGCGTCTCACCGACTTGAGGCGCCGCGTCCTCGAGGAGATCGCCGGTTCGCATCACGCCATCGGCGCCTACGATGTTCTCGAGCGTCTCAGCCGGAAAGGGAGCCGTCTCGCTCCGATCTCCGTTTATCGCGCCATCGATGCACTGCTGAGCGCCGGTGTCATCCATCGGCTCGAAAGCCGGAATGCATTCTTCGCCTGCCATGCGACCCATACCGCGGATCGCGATCAGATCGTGCTGGCCTGCGAGCGTTGCGGGCGGGTGGCAGAGGTGCCTGGCAAACCGGTTTTCGATGCCATTTCCAGCATCGCGAAAAAGGCGGCGTTCAAGCCCGTGCATACGGTCGCGGAGGTGAGCGGCGTCTGCGACGACTGCCAGGCCCGCTGAGCTGGTGGATGAGCGCATGAACATCTTGCCGATCAATGCGGCCTCCGACCTTGGCCACGAGGGCAGGTGGAGCCACGACCATGCCCATCCGCACCACCATGCGCCGAACGAGGCGAGCACATTGGGGCTAGCGCCGCGTGTCCAGGATGCGCTCATCAGCGCCCGTGGGCTGTGGCTTACCCGAAGCGGCCGGACAATTCTGGAAGATATCGATCTTGACATCGGCAGAGGGGAGATCGTCACCCTGATCGGCCCCAACGGCGCAGGCAAGACGACGCTCGTGCGCGTGCTGCTGGGCCTCACCTCACCCGATCGCGGCGAAATCCGCCGCAGCCCTGGCCTGACGATCGGCTACGTGCCGCAGCGCTTCGACGTCGACCGCGCGATCCCGATGACGGTGGCCCGTTTCCTGGCCCTCGGCCGCTCCGGCAGACCAGAACGGGTCCGCGCCGTGCTGGCCGAGGTCGGCGCCAGCCGTGTGCTCGAGCAGCAGATCGTGAGCCTGTCGGGCGGGGAGCTGCAGCGCGTTCTCCTCGCCCGCGCCCTGCTGCGCGATCCTAACCTGCTCGTGCTCGACGAGCCCGTTCGCGGCGTCGACTACGCTGGCGAGGCGGAGCTCTATACGCTCATCGGACGTCTGAGGACGGCGCGGGGCCTGAGCGTCCTCCTCGTCTCGCACGACCTGCACATCGTCATGGCCCAGAGCGATCGCGTCGTCTGCGTCAACCGCCATATCTGCTGCTCCGGCATACCGGAAGCCGTCGCCAAGGACCCGTCCTATGCCCGGCTGTTCGGCGCGCACGCGGCACGCGCGTTCGCCATCTACAGCCATCAGCATGATCACCACCACGATCTCGCCGGCGAAACGCGCCCGGCCGCACCCGACGCGGCCGACGGACCGGGCCGGCAGGAGGCGTGACTGCATGGACCCGTTTCTCATTCGGGCATTCGTTGCCGGCATCGGCGTGGCTATCCTGGCAGCTCCGCTGGGCTGCTTCGTCGTCTGGCAGAGGATGGCCTATTTCGGCGAGGCCGTCGCGCAAGCAAGCCTCATTGGCGTTGCTCTCGGGCTTGCCATCCAGGCCGACTTGACGGCGTCGGCGCTCGTCGTATCGGCAGCAATGGCTCTCCTACTCATCGTGCTGTCCCGGCAAAGCCTGGTGCCACTCGACTCCCTGCTCGGCCTGCTCGCGCATGCGGCGCTGGCCGTCGGGGTCATTTCGGCCTCACTCGTGCAAGGGCCGGCTGTCGACCTGCTCGGCTACCTGTTCGGGGACATCTTCGCCGTTTCCGCAGGCGACCTGTGGTGGGTGTTCGGCGGGGGAGCCGTTATCCTGGCGGCACTTGCCTGGCTCTGGCAGCCGTTGCTGTCCATCGCCGTCCACGAGGAGCTGGCTGCAGCCGAAGGGATCCCACGGGACCTGGTGAAGGGCGTCTTCGTGGTCCTGCTGGCACTCGCCATCGCCATTGCGATCAAGATCGTCGGCATCCTGTTGGCAATTGCATTCCTCATCATGCCCGCTGCGGCGGCCCGACCGCTCAGCGGCACGCCAGAGCGCATGGCGCTGTTGGCCGGGGTGATCGCCGTTGTAGGGGTCATCGTCGGTCTCGAGTTTTCCATCAGCTTCGACATTCCCGGCGGGCCGGCGATCGTGGCGGTGCTGGCCGCCGCGTCGGGATTTTCACTATTCGGCATGGCTTTGCGCGCAGATGTCCGGTAGGCGGCGTGGCGCCTACTGTTCAGGCCAGCAGCCGTGCACTAGGTAAGGGTCACGAGCGATCTGATCCGGGAGCTGCCATGGCTGATCTGATGAGTCCGCGCCGCATCTCCGTACCGGTCGACGTCGGCGGCGTGCGCGTGGGCGGGCAACATCCGATCGTCGTCCAGTCGATGACCAACACTGACACGGCCGACGTCGAGGCGACGGCACGGCAAGTGGCGGCGCTGGCGCGTGCCGGCTCGGAGCTGGTGCGCATCACGGTCGATCGCGACGAAGCGGCCAAGGCCGTCCCGTACATCCGCGACCGTCTGGCCGGCATGGGCGTCAAGGTGCCGATCGTCGGCGACTTCCACTACATCGGCCACAAGCTGCTGGCCGAGAACCCGGCCTGCGCGGAAGCTCTCGACAAGTACCGCATCAATCCCGGCAACGTCGGCTTCAAGAACAAGCGCGACGTGCAGTTCGCCGCGATCATCGAGCAGGCCCTCAGGTGGGGCAAGCCGGTGCGCATCGGCGTGAACTGGGGCAGTCTCGACCAGGAGCTGCTGACGCACCTCATGGACGAGAACGCGAAAGCCGAAGAGCCCATGAGCGCGCGTGCCGTTCTTCACGAGGCGATCGTCCGCTCCGCGCTGCTCTCCGCCGCGCGCGCCGAGGAGCTGGGGCTCGGAGCCGACCGCATCATCATCTCCGCCAAGGTCTCTGCGGTGCAGGACCTGATCAGTGTTTACACGATGCTGGCCAAGCGCTGCTCGTATGCCTTGCATCTCGGACTGACCGAGGCGGGTATGGGCTCCAAAGGTATCGTCGCCTCGTCGGCGGCCCTGGGGATCCTGCTGCAGCAGGGCATCGGCGATACCATCCGCTACTCGCTGACGCCCGAGCCCGGCGGCGATCGCACCCTGGAGGTCCGCGCCGCACAGGAGCTGCTGCAGACCATGGGGCTGCGCACGTTCGTGCCGACGGTCGCCGCCTGCCCCGGCTGCGGCCGCACGACCTCGACGGTGTTCCAGGAGCTGGCGCGCGACGTTCAGGAGATGATCCGTGAGCGCATGCCGGAGTGGCGCGAGAGGTACCCCGGCGTCGAAAGCCTCAACCTCGCGGTCATGGGTTGTATCGTGAACGGCCCGGGCGAGTCGAAGCACGCCGACATCGGCATCTCACTGCCCGGCACCGGGGAGCAGCCCGCCGCGCCGGTCTTCATCGACGGCAAGAAGGCCGTGACACTCCGTGGCCCCCGGATCGCGGAGGAGTTCAAGGCGATTGTCGAGGATTACATCGAGAAACGGTTCGGGGCTGGCGCACGGGAGGGAAGGCGCGAGGCCGTCTGATCCGCCTCACAGCCCCTCGAACAGCACCGTCGAGAGATATCGCTCCGCGAAGGACGGCACGATGGTGACGATCCGCTTTCCCGCCATCTCGGGCCGCTTGCCGATCTGAACCGCAGCCCAGATCGCAGCGCCTGACGAGATGCCGACGGCAATGCCGTCGAGCCGGGCAACCTTGCGCGCCATGTCGATGGCCTGCTGGTCCTCGACCGTGACGATCTCGTCGATGAGCGACGTATCCATGACCTCGGGGATGAACCCCGCGCCGATTCCCTGGATCTGGTGCGGACTGTGCGTCCCGCCCGACAGCACCGGACTGAGCGCCGGCTCGACAGCCACCATCCGAAGACCCGGCCGGCGCGGCTTCAGCACCTGGGCGCAGCCCGTGAACGTGCCGCCGGTTCCGACGCCGGAAACGATGACGTCCACCTCGCCGTTCGTGTCACGCCAGATCTCCTCGGCGGTGGTTTTGCGATGGATGTCGGGGTTGGCGGGGTTCGTGAACTGGCTCGGCATCACCGAGTTGGGGATTTGCTGAAGCAATTCCTCGGCGCGGGCCATCGCGCCCTTCATGCCCCTCTCGCGCGGCGTCAGCTCCAGCTCGGCGCCCAGGAAGGCGAGCATTTTCCGCCGTTCGATCGACATGGACTCCGGCATCGTCAAGATCAGCCGATAGCCCCGCGCCGCTGCGACGAAGGCGAGGGCAATCCCGGTGTTGCCGGAGGTCGGCTCGATCAAAGTTGTATCCGGTCCGATCTTTCCCTGCTTCTCGAGGTCGAGGACCATCGAGACGCCGATGCGGTCCTTCACGCTTGCCAGCGGGTTGAAGAACTCGAGCTTCAGCACGAGGTCGGCCTTGATGCCCTCATCCGCGCTGAGCCGAGGCGCTCGCACCAGCGGCGTGTTGCCGATGGTCTCGATGATGCTGTCGTAGATGCGCCCGCGGCCAGGCGGGTCGAAGTGAGGCTGCGGTCTCGTTTGCTGGGGCATGATCGGTCGCTTGTCTGGAAAGTGGCTTTGTCTGGCATCAGAGGTGTATCAGGGAGAGCGCTGCTCGGGTTCCAAGGCACACCGAATTGCAGCGTGATCGGCGGACGGCTAAAGAACCGTTTTCTCGTGCCTAAAGTTTCACGATGACTTCTCCCGGCCACTGCTGCGCCAACATGCCAGCGATCGCTTCGCCCTCCTGTCGCCAGCGCTGGTCGGCCTCCTGACTGCCGAATCCCGAACTCGCCGGGTCGTCCGGCTTGAACGTCGCCTGCCAGGCATCGTCCCATCGCTGCAGACGTATGAAAAGATCATCCGGCAGGCGGAGGTCGGCGGGGTCGATGTTGTCGCCCGTCACGTCGTCCCATGTCGGCCAGCAGCCGTATTCCGGCGCCAGGCGGAGGCGCTCAGGCAACGGTGGAGTGGGCATATGGTCCCCCGGCTCGATGCCATCCTCGTTACCGGCGCCCCAGGAGCCCGGCCCGTTTTTGAGCCGCGTTCGCAGAAACCATTTCGCCCAGAGTGCAGCAGCGGCAGCGCCGATCGCCAACGGCTCGATCGCCCACGAGAAGCGGCCAATGTCGATCGGCCAATGCGAAAAGACCCCTTGCGAATGCGCGTGCACGACGAATGCGAACGCGGCCAGATAGATCACATACGCATTCAGCGTCTGGTTTCGCCCTTGCTGTTCTTCGTCCGACTCGGGTGGGAGGGCCTTTCGCGCCCACAGCAGGTAGCCGCCCTGCAGGATGGCATTCGCGGCAAAGAACACGTTTGCCCACGGGCTGAGCGTCAGGAGGGCCAGCCCGCTGGCGAAGGTCAGGCATCCTCCGAGCGTTAGCACGCGCGCTTTCAGCCGCTCTTTCGGATCGGTCGGCTCGAGCGTTATCGCCTCCAGCACGACATCGAGCATGCTGTCCATCGCCATGCGCTTGAGCACAACGACCCCGGCGAACGCGTAGAATGCGCCGATGGCGACCGCGATCCACTTCATTCCACCCCCCCCCCGCGAAATACCTCACACTAGTCTGATCGTCAGCCAGCGTGGGAGTGTTCTGACAACCGGTGCAACGGGTTATCCGCAACGGACAATTGCGCGCTGGCCCACGCCCCACTAGCCTTGAGCCGGTTGCCACTCATGCGCGGAGCCGATGAACTCGCGATGAATTTGTCGCTGACATTGCAAACGATGGCGCGGTACGTGCCCGACCGCCCGGCCATCACCTCCGATCGCGGTACGCTGACCTATGCCGCCTTTGAACGCCAGGCCGCGGCCATTGCGGGCGCGCTTCGCCTGCGTCATGGCCTCGAGCCAGGGCAACGCGTCGGCATCGTCATGGAGAACTGCGCTGAGTTCTTTCCGGTGCTCTATGGCGTTTGGCGCGCGGGGCTTGCCGCAGTGCCGGTCAATGCCAAGCTGCACCCGAAAGAGCTCGCCTGGATCCTGGCCAACAGCAAGGCCCGCCTCGTCGTGGCGACGCCCGAGCTGGCCGATCGCCTGACCGCGCATACGGAAGAGTCCTGGCCGCCGATTATCGCCACCGGCTCGCGCGACTACGCGGCCCTCCTCGAAGGAGAGCCGATCACCCGTGTTCCGGGCCGGCCGGAGGACGAGGCATGGCTCTTCTATACCAGCGGCACCACCGGGCGGCCCAAGGGCGCGGTGCTGACGCATCGCAATCTGCTGTTCATGGTCCACACGTACACGGCCGATATCGACTTCATCGGGCCGGAGGACACGATGGTGCACGCCGCACCGCTCTCCCACGGGGCCGGCCTCTACGGCCTCGCGCACGTGGCGCGCGGCTCGCACAACGTCGTGCTCGGCGGCGCGTTCGACCCGGAGCGCGTGCTCGCCACCTTCGCCGACTACCGAAATGTCAGCCTGTGGGCCGCGCCGACCATGATCGTGCGGCTCATCAATCATCCCAAAGCCGGCAGCGCCGATACCCGCGGCCTGAAGACGATTATCTACGGCGGCGCGCCCATGTACCTCGCGGACCTGAAGCGGGCGATCGAGCTGTTCGGACCGAGGTTCTTCCAGGTCTACGGCCAGGGCGAGAGCCCGATGACGATCTCAGGACTGAGCAAGGCGATCCATGCCGATGCCGCGCATCCCGATTACGAGGCGCGCCTGTCCAGCGCCGGGGTGGCGCGCACCGGCGTCGCCTTCCGCATCGTCGACCCGGAGGGCCGCGACCTGCCGCCCGGCGAAATCGGCGAAATCATCACCCGCAGCGACTGCGTGATGCGCGAGTACTGGAACAACCCTGAGGCCACCGCGAGCGCACTGCGCGACGGCTGGCTGTGGACCGGCGACCTCGGCAGTGTCGACGCCGCGGGATTCCTGACGCTCAAGGACCGCTCCAAGGATCTCATCATCTCCGGCGGCACGAACATCTATCCGCGCGAGGTCGAGGAGGTGCTGCTGACGCATCCCGACGTGATCGAATGCGCCGTCATCGGCCGCCCACATGCCGAGTGGGGCGAGGAGGTCGTCGCCTTCGTCGTTGCGCGGGAGGGCGGCAAGGCGACAGCGGAGACGCTCGACGCGCTCTGCCTCGACAACATCGCCCGGTTCAAACGGCCGAAGGTGTACCGGTTCGTGGAAGGGCTGCCGAAGAACAACTATGGCAAGGTTCTGAAGACGGATCTCAGGACGTGGGCATCGAAAGATGGGGGCGCCCGCTGAGCCCTGACCAGACCGAAACCGCTCCTTCCAAATAACTTGCGCTTGGCTGCTGGCTGTGCGAGCGAGATGGGCTGGTGTCCAGCGGATCAAAGCAACACCAAACCGTCATTTCCCGCCGCAACGGCAAATCCTGGGGAATTCAAGGGAGGAAATCCATGGCCAACGAGAAGAATGCCGCTGTCTCGCGTCGCGGCGTGCTCAAAGGGGCCGCTGCGCTGGCGGCGGCATCTACCGTCCCAACCACCTGGGCCATCGCAAAGACACGCCCTTTGAAGATCGGACTCATGCTGCCCTATTCGGGCACGTATGCGAAGCTCGGCGAGAACATCACCTTCGCGGTCGAGATGCTGATCGCGGAGAAAGGCGGAAAGCTCGGCGGCCGTGAAGTGGAGATCGTGAAGCTCGACGACGAGTCGAAGCCCGAGCTCGCCCCGCAGAACGCCGACCGGCTCGTCAAGCGCGACGAGGTCGATGTTCTGATCGGCACGGTCCATTCCGGCGTGCAGATGGGTATTCATCGCGTCGTCCGGGAAAGCGGCACGCTGACAATCATCCCGAACGCAGGCAACGTCGCCATCACCCGCGAGCTGTGCGCGCCCAACGTCTACCGGGCCTCGTTCTCCAACTGGCAGCCCGCCTACGGCATGGGTGTCGCGGCCGGAAAGAAGGGGTACAAGAAGGGCATCTGGGTGAGTTGGGATTATGCCGCCGGCTCGGAATCCTGTGATGGCTTCAAGCAGGGCCTCGAGGAGAACGGCGGCAAGTTCATCGAATTTCTCAAGCTGCCTTTCCCGCAGACCAACTTCCAGCCGCTGCTGGCGCAGATCCCGGGGCTCGATGTGGATATCGTCGGCGCCTTCTTCGCCGGCGGCGGGGCCGTGCAGTTCGTAAAGGAGTACGCGGCTGCGGGCCTCAAGGTGCCGTTGTGCGGCAACGGGTTCCTGACCGAGGGCACGCTGCAGGCCCAGGGCGAGGCCGCCGAAGGCATCGAGACCGCGCTGCACTATGGCGACGGGCTCGACAACCCGAAGAACGCCGCATTCCGCAAAGCCTTCAAGGAGAAGGCTGGCCGCGAGGCCGACGTCTACGCCGTGCAGGGCTATGATGCCGCCCAGCTCCTCGCCATCGGCATGGAGGCCGTCAAGGGCGACCTCGAGGACGAGGAAAACCTGCACAACGCCCTGGAAAGCGCCAAGATCGACAGCCCGCGTGGGCCGATGTCGATGTCACCCTCACACGAGGTCATCCACAACATCTACCTGCGCAAGGTCACGGGCGGCGAGAACAAGGTGGTCGGTATCGCGGTCGAGCAGCTCGCCGATCCGGGCACCGGCTGCAAAATGGGTTGAAAACAGGAGCGACTGGCGAATAGCGAAAAAAGAGACCAACCCCATTCGCTATTCGCCATTTCGCTATTCGCTGAAGTACATGGATATCGCCGGCCTTCTTGCCCAGCTTCTCAACGGCCTCCAGTACGGCCTGCTGCTGTTCCTGATCGCCAGCGGGTTGACGCTGGTGTTCGGCGTCATGGGCATCATCAATCTGGCCCACGGCTCGCTGTTCATGGTCGGCGCATACACGGCATTCATCATCACAAGCGCCACGGGCTCGCTCTGGATCGCGCTGCCTGCGGGCATTGCCGGCGGCATCGTGCTCGGGATTCTGCTCGAGCGATTTCTGTTCCGACACTTCTACGAGCGCGAGCATCTCGATCAGGTGCTGCTGACGTTCGCCCTCATTCTGCTGTTCGAGGAGGGGCGGTCGCTGCTCGTCGGCAATGATTTCTACTCGGTGCCGATCCCGGCTGCGCTCGATTTTTCCATTCCGATCACGGAAGGCTTCAGCTATTCGGCTTACCGCTTTGCGGTCATCGGCATCTGCCTGCTGGTCGCGCTCGCCATGTTCTTGTGGATCGAGCGGACCCGCCTCGGCGCCAAGATCCGCGCCGCGGCGGAGAAGCCGGAGATGGTCGACGTGCTCGGCATCGACGCCCGGCGCATCCATTTGACGGTATTCGCCGTCGGCACTGCGCTGGCGCTCGCTGCAGGCGTGCTCGCAGCCCCGCTCTATTCCGTCTATCCGAACATGGGCGACGGTTTCCTGATCATCTCGTTCGTGGTCGTCGTCATCGGCGGGCTCGGGTCCGTATCGGGCGCCTTCTGGTCGGCCCTGCTGATCGGCCTCGTCGATACGCTGGGTAAAGCGTATCTGCCGGTCGTCGCCGGGCTTTCGGTCTATGTGCTGATGGCGGCCGTGCTGCTGTGGCGGCCCTCCGGGCTGTTCGGGGCTAGGCCGTAACGGAGAAGTGCGTTGAGAGCCGATGCTGCCTGAGACGAAATACGGCTGGTTGGGCCTTGGGCTCGGGGCGCTCGCGCTCGCCCTATTGCCGCTCTTCGTGCATCCCTATTACGTCGAGCTGGGCACATACGCACTGATTGCCGCCATGCTGGCGCTCAGCCTGCAACTGCTCGTTGGATGCACCGGGCTCGTCAGCCTTGGGCATGCAGCATTCTATGGGATTGCGGCCTACACCGTTTACCTCATCACCCCGGAAAACAAGGGGCTCTCGATTATCCTGACGCTGCCCGTAGCCGTGCTGGTCGCCGGACTTGCCGCGCTTGTGGTTGGCGCCCTTTCGCTCCGAACGCGTGGGTTCTTCTTCCTGATGGTGACCCTCGCGTTCGGGCAGATGGTGTTCTTTCTGTTTCACGACACCAAGATCGGCGGCGGGGCGGACGGCGCGTTCCTCATGCGGCCGGCGCTGTCGCTGTTCGGCTTCGATCTGCCGCTTACCCGGCGCCAACGGCCGATCGCGATCTACTACGTCGGGCTCGTTCAGATGGTGCTGATGTACGCCGGTCTCGCCTTCCTGCTGCGCTCGCTGTTCGGCCGGGTGCTCGAAGGCATCCGTGTCAACGAGCATCGGATGCAGGCCGTCGGCTACAACACCTATCGCTACAAGCTCGCGGCCTTCGTCATCGCCGGCATGTTGGCGGGCGTTGCCGGACACATGTGGGCGATGCACCGCGGGTTCGTGAATCCGGAGCTCGTTGGATGGCATCGCTCTGCCGAGGCGCTGCTGATGATCCTGCTTGGCGGTCTCAACACCTTGCACGGTCCGATCCTCGGTGCACTCGCGCTGACGGGACTCGGCGAGGTTGCCCAGATCGTGACCGAACGCAAGCTGCTCGTGGAAGGTCTCGTCATTCTGTTTGTGGTGCTCGTTCTGCCGAAAGGATTGAGCGGCCTTCGGCTCCCAGGCGAGTGGCGGCGGTTCCTGCCGGCCGCGTCGAAGGAGGCTGCGCAGCCCGCCGCGGAGAGCCTGCCTCATGGCTGAGTCTCTCTCCAGACCGGATGCGCTGCTGGCGACGACGGCGCTCGGCCGCAACTTCGGCGGACTCGCGGCGGTGCACGACGTTTCCATTCGCCTGCACCGAGGCGAGTTGCATGCCGTCATCGGCCCTAACGGCGCGGGCAAGTCGACCCTTGTCAACATGTTGTCCGGGCATCTGGCACCGACGGCCGGCAGCATTTGGCTCAACGATCGCGACGTTACTGGCGAGCCTGCGTGGCGGATGACACGGCTGGGGATCGGCCGTTCATTTCAACGCACCAATCTGCTCGCCTCACTGAGCGTACTGGAGAATGTCCGTCTCGCCGCACAAGGTGTCGCCGAGCTGCCTGCAACGCGCCTGCTCCGGTCCGCGAGGCGCGAGTTGACCCTCCTTGAAGCCGCGTACGAAGCTCTTGAACGCGTCGGTCTGGCCGATGCCGCCCACCGCCAGAGCGGCGTTCTCTCCCACGGCGAGCAGCGCCAGCTCGAGATCGCCATGGCGCTCGCGACCCGGCCGCAGGTGCTGCTGCTTGACGAGCCGCTGGCGGGCATGGGCCCGGAAGAGGGCGAACGCTTCACGCATCTGCTGAAGGATCTCGCGCGCGAGCATGCCGTGCTGCTCGTCGAGCACGACATGGACTTCGTCTTTGCTGTCGCGGATCGGATGACCGTCATGGTCGACGGCAGGGTGTTGGCCGAGGGCCTGCCCGCCGACGTGCGTGCAAACCGCCAGGTGCAGCGTGCCTATCTCGGGGGCCACGCGTGATGCCGATGCCCGTCGATACCGCGACACCGATCCTGGCCGGCCGCAATCTGCACACCTACTACGGCGCCAGCCACATCCTGCGCGGTGTGTCGCTGGAGGTGCGCGCCGGCGAGACCATCGGCCTCATGGGCCGCAATGGCATGGGCAAGACGACGCTGATCCGGACACTGATGGGCCTTGTCGCCCCGCGGCACGGGCACGTGCTCGTCGACGGCTGCGATGCGACGGACGCGCCCACCTTCCGCCGCGCGCAATCCGGCATCGCTTATGTCCCCGAGGGCCGTGGCATCTTCTCGTCGCTGTCGGTTGCCGAAAACCTCGCCATCGCCGAGCGCGACGGCGTCAACGGCGGCCGGACCTGGACGCAGGAGCGCGTCCTCGACCTGTTCCCGCGACTGGCGCAGCGCATGACTCACCGCGGTGACCAGCTCTCCGGCGGTGAGCAACAGATGCTCGCCATCGGCCGCGCGCTGCTCACCAATCCGCGTTTGCTGATCCTCGATGAGGCGACCGAGGGACTGGCGCCGATCATCCGCGACGAGATCTGGCGGACCATCGCCCTGATCCGCGAGGCTGGCATAGCCACGCTGATCGTCGACAAGACGGTCGAGGCCGTCACGAGCCTCGCTGATCGCATCGTCATCATCGTCAAAGGCGAGGTCGCCTTCGATGGCGCGCCCGCGACGCTCAAGGCTGACCCGGAGCTGATGCAACGGCATCTCGGGGTTTGATTTCAACCCGCCTCGGGTCGTTTTCCGCGGGGGTGGCGCAATCATGACTGAATGGGGCTGGTGGGTGTGGCACCAGCCCATTTCGCGTTACGCGAACGATCCGAGCCTCAGCGCCGCCGCCACACGCAAACGCGCCTGCCGCGCCGGTCCCAGAAGCAGTGCCTGTACCTGCGCCAGCGCGGCCCACATGCAACGGTGCGGTTACGCCAGCCGACGTGGCGATGCCACCAGCCGCGCCAGCGGACACAGGCCCGGTGCCGGCCATGGACCTCCTCGACAAGCGATTGGGAGTTGGTGGCGCCCATCAAATCGGATAGCGCGCTCGGCGCTGCCTGCACGCCGGAAACGGCAACGCCCACCCCGAATACTGCACCGGCTATGGCAAAAACGGCTGTCCGTTTCATTTGACCTCTCACGATTGACCACAGTTGCTGCGGCCATAACCCGTTGTTCGACTGAGAGGTTTCAGAGGGGATGGCCGTTGGCAGCCATGCGGCGGTATTCTCCCGGCGCATCAGCTACTTACGACAACAAGAGAGTATGTCTGCTAATTTTTGTCAGCTAACCGAATGAAATGATTGGCTTCCGGCCAAAAAGCCCGGGCGCAATCATTGATCCGGGCCGGATCGCCCGTTGTCAGTAGTGTGACACTGGGATCGGGAGCCTCGTCCGCGTACTCCGGGTGGCGGGCCAGATAATCCTCCAGGCTGTCGGCCACGATCACCGGCTGGGACATGATGCGGGTCGACTTCGGCAGATGCCGGCGGAACAGGTGCTCGATCAAAGCATAGTGCGTGCAACCAAGGATGGCGCGATGTGGTGCCTCTCCGCCCGTCGTCTGCATAAGCGCGTCGGCAGCCGCTGCCACCAGCTGATCCAACTCAGCTTCCGGCCGGCTCTCCTCTATGGCGCCAGCCAGCTCGGGACAGGTCTGTTGCACCACTTGGACGCGCGGGCAGCGCTTGCGGATCTCCTGCGGGTAAACATCAGACGTGATCGTGCGTCTCGTGCCGAACACCGCGATCAGCTCGGAGTTGTACTTCTGCGGATACTGCGGTGTCGAAACAGCCCAAGGCGTCTGCGTTGCCGCTTCCACGGTCGGCGCGATGATGCCAAGGACATTGTGGCCCACATAGCCGGACTGCGGCAGCCATTCCCGCTGCAGCCGCCGCGCGGCGACAGCAGTCGCCGTGTTGCAGCCGAGAAGCACGAGCCGGCAGTCCTGCCGGAAAAGGTGCTCGACGCAGGCACGGGTCAAATCCAGGATTTCATCTGACGAGCGGTTGCCGTAGGGCACATTGGCGTGATCGCCGAGGTAAACGAACGACAGCCGTGGGAACCGCTCGACCAGCGCCCGCAGCACTGTCAGCCCACCGAGGCCGGAGTCGAATACACCAATCATGGCTTCAAGCCATGCCACGCCGGACGTGCAACCGCAACAAGCTCAGGCCATTTTGATGAGGCGAGCCCGTGAGGCAGCAGCCAATGGCGCAAGACGGGCGCTGGCTCAGTCGGCGCCGGCTGGCGCGCGGCCGGCCGCTTCCGCATCGGCCTCCCGCTCTTTCAGCGCCTCGAGGCTCGGCATCGCGACGGTGTTGTAGCCGCAGTCCACGAAATGGACTTCGCCCGTAACGGCGCCCGCCAGTGGGGAGAGCAGATAGAGTGCCGCTCCGCCGATCTCATCGAGGGTCGGCGTGCGCCGCAGCGGAGAGTGGTCGCGCTGATAATTGAAGATGACGCGCGCATCCGCGATGCCGGAACCGGCCAGCGTCCGCATGGGCCCCGCCGAAAGCGCGTTCACCCGAATCCCACGCGGCCCGAAGTCGGACGCGAGATAGCGCACGGAGGCTTCGAGGGCCGCCTTGGCGACCCCCATCACGTTGTAGGATGGCACCCAGCGCTGCGAACCGCCGTAGGTCAGCGTCAGCAGCGAACCACCGTTCGGCATCAGCTCCGCGGCCCGCTTCGCCACCTCCGTGAACGAGAAGCAGGAGATCACCATCGTATTGATGAAGTTTTCGCGGCTCGTGTCCGCGTAATGACCGGACAGCTCACGCCGATCGGAGAAGGCCAGCGCGTGGACGACGAAGTCGAGGCTGCCCCAGGTTTTCTTGATTTCAGAGAACACGTTGTCGACGGTCGCCAGATCACTCACGTCGCAGGGGACGATGATCTCCGACCCGACCGACTTCGCCAGCGGCACGGCGCGACGCCCGAAAGCCTCGCCCTGATAGGTGAACGCGAGTTGCGCCCCCTGTCCGGCCAGCACCCGTGCGATGCCCCAGGCAATGGAGCGGTCGTTCGCGACGCCCATGACGAGGCCCCGCTTGCCCGCCATCAGCGGACCTGGCTTGGCTATGTCGGTCTCAGTCATAGGTGCTCCTGATCAAGGGCGCGCGGCTTGCGCATAAAATATTCGAACGGGCCTGTTGAGAAGTCACAGCCGGACAGCCCCGAAGGGACTTGTGCCCCCACGTGACAATACGACTTGAGAGAAATGTTAACCGTCCGCACGGCGGAACACCAACGTGGCATTCGTGCCGCCGAACCCGAAGCTGTTTGACATGACACAGTTGAGCTCAACTCCGTCAAGCCGTTTCCGCACGATCGGAATGTCCTCGAAAGCGGGGTCCAGCTCGTCGATATTGGCGCTCTCGCAAATGAAACCGTTGTTCATCATAAGGAGAGAGAAGATCGCCTCCTGAACACCGATTGCGCCAAGAGAATGACCTGTCAGCGACTTGGTGGCCGAGATGGGCGGGATGTCCTCCCCGAAAACCTCGCGAATCGCCTCGATCTCGCGCAAATCGCCAATGGGTGTCGCCGTCGCGTGCGGATTGATGTAGTCGATGCGCCCGGTGCCCTTGCCGTCCAGGCCCTTCATCGCCTGACGCATGCAGCGCACCGCGCCCTCGCCCGAAGGAGCCACCATGTCAAAGCCATCGGACGTCGCGCCGTAGCCGACGAGCTCACCGTAGATCTTGGCGCCCCGCGCCTTTGCGTGCTCCAGTTCCTCGAGAACGATCACCCCGGCTCCGCCCGCAATCACGAAGCCGTCGCGATCCTTGTCATAGGCCCGGCTCGCACGCTCGGGCGTGTCGTTGAAGCCGGACGACATGGCGCCCATGGCGTCGAACAGAACCGACAGCGTCCAGTCGAGCTCTTCGCAGCCGCCGGCAAGCATTACGTCCTGTTTGCCCCATTGGATCAGCTCCGCGGCATTGCCGATGCAGTGGGCCGAGGTCGCGCAGGCCGACGAGATCGAATAGTTGACGCCGTGGATCTGGAAGGCCGTAGCCAGGGTGCCGGACGGCCCCGAGCACATCGCCTTCGGCACCTCGAACGGGCCAACCTTCTTGGGCTCCTTCTCCTGGGCCACCATGGCCGCCCGGACGATCGTGCTCGTCGAAGGTCCACCGGCGCCCATGATGATACCGGTCCGCTCGCTCTGGACCTCCTGCTCGGTGAGGCCGGAATCCCGGATCGCCTGCTCCATGGCGATGTAGTTCCAGGCGGTGCCCGGGCCCATGAAGCGCTTCGGCTTGCGGGGAACCATCTCCTCCCAGGCGATCTTGGGCGCCCCATGCACCTGGCACCTGAAGCCGAGCTCGGCGTACTTCTCCGCCCTGACGATGCCCGACTTGCCCTCCCGCAGTGAGGCGAGGACTTCCTGGGTACTATTCCCGATGCTGGAAACAATGCCCATTCCGGTCACGACGACCCGTCTCATATCCGACCCTTTCTGGTCCCTTCGGTTGGCAGGCCGATGCCTGATCTGCCCGATTGCGACCGGGCCCAGCTCTTTCAGGCGGGCGAAACGCCCGGGGCCTGCCCTGCGTCGAACAGTCCTACGCGCAGGTCCTGGGCCGAATAGATCTGCTCTCCATCGGCGAAGAGGCTGCCGTCAGCAATGGCGAGCTTCAGCTTCCGCAGGATCACCCGCTTGAGGTCGACGACATACTCGACCCGCTTCACGCTCGGCAGCACCATGCCGGTGAACTTCACCTCGCCGACGCCCAAGGCGCGGCCGCGACCGGGAGCGCCGAGCCAGCCCAGAAAGAAGCCGGTGAGCTGCCACAGCGCATCGAGGCCGAGGCATCCCGGCATCACCGGGTCACCCTTGAAATGGCAGGAGAAGAACCACTCGCATTGCGGGTTGCCGGCAACGGCCAGCTCGGCCTTGACCTGTCCCTTCCCGTGCGCGCCGCCGTCCTCGCTTATGGTGGATATACGGTCGAACATCAGCATCGGCGGCAGCGGAAGCTGGGCATTTCCCGGCCCGAACAACTCACCGCGGCCGCACGCCAGCAGATCCTCGTATTCGTATGTCGATCGCCTGTCCGCCATGGCGCCCTTTGTGCTGCCCCCTTGGATGCCCCGCCTCGCGCAAAGCGCAGGAATGAAGGTCCGCGCGTATCTAGCACAATCAGCCAAACTTCAAAAAGGCAAACGGCAGGTGCGTCAAGGCGCTTTGCCCCCTCTTACGGGGAAAGTCCAGCCTTTCGGGCCGCACGGGAGTGCCTTGTTTCGAGCTATGGCGGTGACTATAGTTGGTTGCAACCTAGAAAACTTTCGGCCGACTGCTGGAGATGCAAGAAAAGGCGACGACCCCGACCGACCGCGACTTGGAGCAGTTTCTGCGCCGCGCCGGTCTCAGACCGACGCGGCAGAGGCTGGTATTGGGCTCGCTCCTTTTCGGCTCGGAGGATCGTCATGTGACCGCCGAGATGCTGCACGCGGAAGCGGTTGCGGCCGGCGAGCGCGTATCACTGGCCACCGTCTACAACACGCTGCATCAATTCAAGCGCGCCGGCCTTTTACGCGAGATCGCCATCGAGGGATCGAAGGCCTACTTCGACACCAATACGTCGAATCACAACCATTTTCTGATCGAACCCGAGGGCCGTCTCATCGATATTCCCGGCCCGTGCGTCTGCATCGAGCGGCTGCCGGCGCCGCCGGAAGGAATGCGCATCTCCCATATCGACGTGGTGATCCGGCTGGTGCCCAAAAGGCCACTCGACCGCTGAGGGCTGCTCAATCGGCGGCCCAATCGGCGTCACCGGATCACCTCGCCGCTGTAGACCCCCCAAAGCTTGTCCTGTTCGATGTAACCCCGGAAGTCGCCGATGACGACGAGACACCAGCGGCCGTCGCAGCTGCTGATGTTCGCGATCACGCCGGCTTCCACCATGGCGACGGGCCGAGCCCGCGCGCTGTCGTCGTCGCGCAGCGGGACCCGCGGCGGCGCCTCGCCCTTCTTGAGCTCCCAGGGAAGCACGAGCGCAGTGCGCCTGCCCGAAACCATCGAGTGCAGAACCCAGCCTGTGGAACCTTCGGCGTCACGGATCTGCCGCCAGCCCTCGAACTCGTTCAGCACCTCGACCGGCAGACCCGCCCTGTTGAACACCCACGAGGTGGGATAGTCCGTCCCCGGCCCACTCCGAAGGTTCACCCGATCAGCCTTCAGGCTGACGAATCGTGGAATGGCAAGGCCACTGGAGCTGCCCTTCTTCTGCGGCAGCCCGGCGACGAGCTGGGCCTCGGCGGTAGAAGGCAGAAAGGTTGCGATCAGCAGGACGAGGAGACCTGCCATTGCGGTTCTCAACACCCCCGCCATTCACTCCCTCCCCGCTAAGCTCCGTGCAGAAATCCCGCGCGCCGGTCCGCGCACCCGTGGTTGACATTCTGTCCCGACGGCCCGAGCGATCTGCTCCAACTCTTTGTCATTGCGTTGGCCTTCTGTTAGACAAATCCTGAACCTGGTACTCCACCAAAGACCTCCATCCGGCACGGCTTCGAGCGCAAGAGAACGACAGAATCGCCCATGGCACCCACGGCCAAGAAACCTCTCGTCATCGTCACGCGCAAGCTCCCCGACGTCGTCGAGACTCGCATGCGAGAGCTCTTCGATGCGCGACTCAACGTGGAGGACAAGCCGATGAGCCAAAGCGAGCTCATCGAGGCCGTCAAGACCGCGCAGGTGCTGGTTCCGACCGTCACGGACCGGATCGATCGCACGGTCCTGTCGCAGGCCGGGCCGCAGTTGAAGCTGATCGCGAACTTCGGCACCGGGGTCGACAACATCGATTACGAGACCGCCCGCAACCGTGGCATCATCGTCACGAACACCCCCGGCGTGCTGGCCGAGGACACCGCCGACATGACGATGGCGCTGATCCTCGCCGTTCCGCGCCGATTGATGGAGGGGGCGGCGTACCTGAAGCAACACAACAACGACTGGCCCGGCTGGTCGCCGACGTGGATGCTGGGCCATCGCATCTACGGCAAGCGGCTCGGCATCATCGGCATGGGGCGCATCGGGCAGGCCGTGGCCCGCCGCGCTCGAGCGTTCGGGTTGCAGATTCACTATCACAACCGGCGTCCGGTCTCGGAGGAGATCGAGCAGGAGCTGGAGGCGACCTACTGGGACAGCCTCGATCAGATGCTGGCGCGTATGGACATCATTTCCGTGAACTGCCCGCACACGCCGGCGACCTATCACCTGCTCTCAGCTCGCCGCCTGAAGCTGCTGAAGCCGACCGCATACATCGTCAACACCGCGCGTGGCGAGGTGATCGACGAGAACGAGCTGGCGCGGCTGATCGAGGCGGGCGCGATTGCAGGCGCGGGGCTCGACGTCTTCGAGCACGAGCCGGCCGTCAACCCGAAGCTGCTCGCATCAAATCGCGTCGTTGCGCTGCCGCACATGGGGTCCGCAACGCTCGAGGGGCGCATCGACATGGGTGAGAAGGTCATCATCAACATCAAGACCTTCTTCGACGGCCACGCTCCACCCGATCGCGTGCACCCGGCGATGTTTTGAGCGCTCGCACCCGCGAAACCGCACGGCTGTGCGGGCGGGATCGCGCGCACAGTGTCCGCCGTTCGAGCCCAGGTTAGCCGCAAGAGCCAGCGGAGTAAGCGTTGGCTCCCGCTAGCTTCACTTCTCACGCCACCCCATGCTTGCGGAACCAGGCCAGCATGCGTGACCAGCCGTCCTTGGCAGGCCCCGCACGGTAGCTGGGCCGGTAGTCGGCATGGAAGGCATGCGGAGTGTCGGGATAGACGATGATCTCGCACGTCTTGCCGGCAGCAGCGCAGGCCGCGCGCATCTGGTCGACCGTGCTGACCGGGATGCTCTGGTCGGCCGCCCCGTAGAGGCCGAGCACCGGCGCCTTCAGCTCGGCCACGACATCGATCGGGTGGCGCGGCGTCAGATCGCTCTTCTCTCCGACAACGCGACCATACCAGGCGACCGCAGCCTTGAGGCCTGGATTGTGAGCGGCGTAGAGCCAGACGATCCGCCCGCCCCAGCAGAAGCCGGTGATGGCCAGCCGGTTCGTGTCGCCCTTGCCCGACGCGCGCGCATGCTCGACGGCGGCATCGAGGTCGCTCATCACCTGGGCGTCGGGCACCTTGGCGACGACGGACCGGATCTCGTCCATCGACTTGTTGGAAACATCGCCCTGCCGGGCATAGAGCTCCGGCGCGATCGCCATGTAGCCTTCCTTGCCCAACCGGCGGCAGATGTCCTTGATGTGCTCGTGAACGCCGAAGATCTCCTGCACGACGAGCACCACGGGGAACGGTCCCTCTTTCGCGGGCATCGCCCAGTAGGCGGGGATCTCGCCGTCCTGCACCTTGATCTTGATCTCGCCCGCATCGAGGCCGGCGGTATCGGTCGTGATGGCCGTTTGCGCCATCACGGGCTGCACCGCAGCCGCAAAGCCTGTGGCCAGTGTCGTCACCATGATTTCCCGGCGTGAGAAGCCGGCCTGTGGCGCGAAGCCCAGACGCTCCGTTTTGAAGTCCTGCTTCTTCATGGGTCCTCCGCTGTTGACGTCGCGAGTGGCGGTACCGGCGAGACTACAGGCAGACAGCCGAATGTCATCCAACGCTCGACCGGGTCACGGAATTGTGCTTTCCCAGTGTCGCCGGCAGGGCGGGCCGACGCCGCCCGATGTGGAGGGCAGGAGCGGACAATGGGTCAGTATCTTGGCTGGATCATCCTCGGCGCGATCGTGCTTTTCGCGATCTATGGGGTCACTGTCTACAACGGTCTCGTCACGCTCCGGCAGCGCTGCCGGCAGGCGTTCTCGGACATCGACGTACAGCTCAAGCAGCGCCACGACCTCGTCCCCAACCTGGTCGAAACGGTCAAGGGCTATGCCAGTCACGAGCGGGAAACGCTCGATGCCGTGGTCAGGGCCAGGAACGCCGCGGTCGCCGCGCACAGTCCAGCTGCGCAGGCCCAGGCGGAAGGCCAGCTCCAGAGCGCCCTGCGGCAGTTGTTCGCCTTGGCCGAGGCCTATCCTGACCTGAAGGCCAATACCAACTTCCAGCAGTTGCAGCTCGAGTTGGCCGATCTCGAAAACAAGATCGCGGCGGCGCGCCGGTTCTTCAACAACGCGGCCGCCGAGTACAATGCCACCCGCGAGAGCTTCCCGGCGGTGCTCTTCGCCAGCTCGATGGGTTTCGGTCCGCAGGAGTTCTTCAATCTCGAGGAAGGCGAGCGGGCGGCGGTGACCAAGGCTCCCGAGGTCAAGTTCTGAGCGGTTCGCCCTGCGGGAGGCGATGAGGTTCCATGTTCCACGCCTACGGGCTCTATACGCACATCCGTGCCAACCGCATCCGCTCGGCGTTGCTGCTTGTCGGGTTCGTGGCGCTGCTGCACGCACTGCTGTTCTCGATCCTGCTGCTCATCAATGCGTTCGGCGGCGGCACATTCGAGGAGATCGTGTCCCGGGCCGCAGGGCAGTTCGCCGGCTCATGGCCTGTGGCAATGCTGGCGGCAGGCGTCTGGTTCCTCATCTCCTGGTTCTTCCACCACACCCTGATCCGCTACGCGACCGGTGCCCGCGGCGTCTCGCGAAAGGAAGCGCCGAAGCTCTACAACGTGCTGGAAAACCTCTGCATCTCCCGCGGCATTCCGATGCCCGCACTCCAGATCATCGAGACGCCTGCCCTCAACGCCTATGCCGCCGGCCTGAAAGAGGGCGAGTACGTCATCGCGGTGACGCGCGGGCTGGTGGAAACGCTCTCCGATGACGAGCTGGAGGCCGTCCTCGGCCACGAGCTGACGCACATCCGCAACCGCGACACGCAGCTCATGGTCATTGCCATCATTTTTGCCGGCATTTTCGCGTTCGTCGCTGATCTGATGATCCGCGGCTGGCGGTTCCCTTACGACATCTGGCCGCGTGGGGGCGGCGACCGGCGCAGGCGCAACGATGGCGGAGCGGCGCTCGCCATTCTGATCGCGATTGCCATCGTGCTGATCTCGTGGGGGCTGTCGACGCTCATCCGCTTCGCACTGTCCCGCTCCCGCGAGTACCTTGCTGACGCTGGCTCCGTCGAGCTGACCAAGAACCCCGACGCGATGATCCGTGCCTTGCGCAAGATCGAGAAGAACGCCCGGTTCGATGTGCCCAGCAGAATGGAGGCTTTCTTCATCGAAAACCCGCTCCGGGACGGCAGCGCCAGCCTGCTCTCGACGCATCCCTCGATCGAGGACCGGGTGGCGGCGCTACAGAAATATGCAGGTGGAACCGACCTGGCGAGCCCTGCGCGCTGAAGTCTGCCAGCCGGCGCCACTCAGGGTGCGGACGGGTCGTTTCTCATGAGATGAGAGGTCGAACCCACCGGAACGATGGTATCACCGTCGCGCATCACACCCACAATCATCTTCGGCCCGCGCCTCAGCTCATTCTTGACGACGCCGCGAAGTCGTGAGCTGAGATCGCCGCCGTTCGTGGTCGGAGGGGGTAGCGATGCCAAGTACCGTTGCAGAGAAAAGCGCGACGCGCGATCGCTGGATCGCGGTTTACATCGGCGCTTTGTCGGTTGTCCTCGCAATCTGCGCACTCGGCGGCGACAATGCTGCCAAGGAGGCGAGCAGCAAGAACATCGAGGCCGCGAATATCTGGGCCTGGTACCAGGCCAAGAACATGCGGCGGGACGCGATCCGCCTGCAGATCAGCGAGCTCGAGCTTCTGATCGCGACCCAGCCTGATCTCAGTCCGCAGGCCCGAAATCTCATCACCGACCGGATCGCCGCCTATCGCAGCCAGGAGGCGCTGCTGACCAGCGAGCCCGATAAAGGGGAAGGCCTCGAGCAGCTTTTCATCAGGGGCAAGGCCCTTGAAGCCGAGCGCGACCTCGCCCGCAAGCAGGATCCCTTCTTCGACCATGGACAAGCCCTGCTGCAGATCGCAATCGTGCTCGCGTCCGTCGCAATCGTCTCCGGCGGCCGGCTCGCGCTGACCATGAGCGGATTGCTGGGGCTCGGCGGGACGGCGCTTACGGCGAACGGCTTCGCTCTCGGGGCCCCGGGAGCAGTCCAGTGGGGTCAGGAGCTGTTGCAGACCTATTTGGCCGCACTGGGGTGGGCCTGATCGGACGGTTGATTGGTCGGGGCGGAGGGATTCGAACCCCCGACCCCCTGCTCCCAAAGCAGGTGCGCTACCAGACTGCGCTACGCCCCGACATGAAAAAGGGGTCTGATTTCTGGGGCGTCCCGAGGCTGAGGTCAAGTCCCAAGGCGATCCGTCTGTACTCGCGGAGCATTGACATCCCGTTGCGCTTCCGGAATGACGTCGGGCGACTTGGACGGCCGGCGGCGCGGGTCATGAGCAAAATTGGGGAAGTCAGAAGCACGACGCGCGGCCATCTGCTGCCTGTGCGACCGGCGGCGTTGTCGCTCGTTACGACGACCGGGTTCGCCGATTACGCGTTGCTTGACTCCGGCCGGGGACGCAAGCTCGAGCGGTTCGGTGCTGTTATCGTTGATCGGCCGGAGCCGCAGGCGATGTGGCAGCCGCGATTGCCCTCGGAAAAATGGTCGGCGGCACATGCAGTTTTCTCCGGCGGTGAGGACGAGGAGAAAGGCCGCTGGCGCGTCGAAAGATCGGTGCCCGATTCCTGGCCGGTCAGGGTCGCCGGAATCACGATGTTGTGCCGGCTCAGCGCATTCCGGCATCTGGGGCTCTTTCCGGAGCAGCTACCGCATTGGGAATGGATGCTCGAAGGCCTGCAACGGGTCTCCGGAGCGCGCCCGCGCGTGCTTAACCTTTTCGCCTACACCGGGGCCGCCTCGCTGATCGCCGCAAAGGCCGGCGCGGAGGTCGTCCACGTCGATGCCTCGAAGAAGGCGATCGCCTGGGCGAAGGAGAATCAAGCCGCCTCCGGCCTCGCTGATGCACCGATCCGTTGGATTCTGGACGATGCCCGAAAGTTCGCCGCGCGGGAGGTGCGCCGCGGCCGGACGTATCACGTGATCCTCGTCGACCCGCCGAAATTCGGGCGCGGACCCGGCAACGAGGTCTGGGAGATCTTCGAGCATTTGCCGGACCTCATGCGTGACTGCGCGCAGCTGCTCGATCCGGCATACGCCCGCCTATGCCTCACGGCGTACGCCATCCGCGCCTCGGCGCTCGCCATTGACGGGCTCGTGCGCGACATTCTTGCCGATCGCGGTGGACTGATCGACAGCGGCGAGCTGGCCATCGTCGAGCAGTCGGGCGGGCGCGCGCTCGGCACGTCTCTCTTCACACGCTGGTCCTCACGATGATCCGCAATCGCGACCGGCCTGCCTCCTACCGCATCGTCACGAGCCTGCAGAACCCGACCGTCAAGGCCATCCGCGCTCTCGAGATGCGGAAAGTGCGCCGTGAGACCGGGCTGTTCGTCGCGGAAGGCGCATCGGTGCTGATGACGGCGCGCGAGCACGGATGGCGGCCGAAAACGCTGCTTTATCAACCAAGTGCCGCCGAAGGCGAGGTCCACCGCCAGCTTGTCGAGTGGGCGAGCCAGACAGGCGCCGAGATCCTGGAGGTCAGCGAGGCGGTGCTCGGCAAGGTGGCTTCGAAGGACAACCCGCAGAGCATGCTCGCGGTCTTCCCGCAGGCCTGGCACTCACCGCCGGATGCGCGCAAGCTGACACCGGAGGCGGTCTGGATCGGGCTCGAGGAAATCCGCGATCCGGGCAATCTCGGCACCATCATCCGGACCGCCGACGCGGTTGGTGCGGCCGGGATCATGCTGATCGGCACCTGCTGTGACCCCTACGCGCGCGAAGCCGTGCGGGCGAGCATGGGCTCGATTTTCGCCGTTCCGCTCGTGCGGATAAACCGCGAGGAGTTCTTAAGCTGGCGGAAGTCGTGGCCCGGTGAAGTTGTGGGCACCCATCTGGCTGCGACGGAGGATTTTCGTGCCGTTCCCTATCGCGGTCCGACCCTGCTGGTGATGGGCAGCGAGGGCCCCGGATTGTCAGACGCGCTCGCCGCCGCATGCGACCGGCTGGTCAAAATTCCGATGGCCGGCAAGCTCGACAGCCTGAACCTTGCGGTGGCGACTGCCCTGACGCTTTATCAAATCCGCGGCCCACATCTGAAACTTTGATAATTCAGGCAACCATCCCCTACCCGCAATTCGCAATTCGCTATTCGCAACTCACCATTCGCTCCCCTCATGCGCATCGAATACCACCGCACGCTCATTGCAGACCGCGTCCGCAACGACGCGTTCGAAGTGGCCTTGGCACGGGTGATCCGGAAGGGCGAAACCGTCGTGGCCGACATCGGCGCCGGCACCGGGCTGCTCGGCCTCATGGCGTCGAAGCTCGGGGCGCGTGAGGTCTACCTCTATGAAGTCGCCGAGGTCGCGGCAGTTGCCCAGGAGATCCTGAAGCGGAACAGAGCGCGCAACTGCCACCTGATGCCGTGCCACTCGACTGAGATGCAGGACCCGCCGCGTGCCGATGTGATCATCTCGGAGACGCTCGGAAACTATCCGTTCGAAGAGCACATCATCGAGACGCTGAACGATGCCGTGCGCCGGCATCTGAAACGCGGCGGCATCATTATTCCAGGCCGTCTCACTCAATTCGTCGCTCCGGTCGTGACGGACCGATTTCACGTCGAGCTGACCGCCTGGGAGCGTGTCGGGCGCGGAATCGACTTCTCACCCGCGCAACTCATGAGCCTCAACAATATCTACGTGCGGACCCTCGCACCCGCAGACCTGCTGGACCAGGGCCGCTCGAGGAAGAAATGGGACGAGATCGACTTCACGGTCCAGAACCGAACGACGCGCAAAGGCGAGGCACGGTGGACGCCGGAAACGGGCACGACGATCTACGGCTTTGCCACGTGGTGGGTCGCGGAGCTGGTCGCCGGCGTCACGCTCTCCACCGCGCCCGACGCTCCGCGCACGCATTGGGAGCAACTCTATTTTCCCGTCTTGAGGCCGATCGAGGTCCGCAGTGGAGAGACCGTCGCGATTTCGCTGCGCTCGCGCTCGTCCATGCAAGCCGGCACGGATGTGGCATGGACCGTCACGCGGCAAGATCGTGCCGGCAAGGTCGTCGACCGTCAGGCGATGGATCTGGCGAAGGGCTACCTGCCCTGACCGGCGCCGGAAGCCGCGCGAGCCGCTGCACGGATCGCCGCAATGTTCTCGGCGTAACGCCCGCCTGCAAAAACGGCACTTCCAGCAACCAGCACATTGGCGCCGGCCGTTGCGACGTCGCGCGCTGTCTCGGCATTGATGCCGCCGTCGACCTCCAGATCGATCGGGCGCTCCCCGATCATCTGACGAATGTTTCTCACCTTCTCGACCATCGCCGGGATGAAGGCTTGGCCTCCAAAGCCCGGATTGACCGTCATGACCAGCACGAGGTCGACCTTGTCGAGCACGTGAGCGATGGCGCTCTCGTGCGTCGAGGGCGTCAGCGAAACGCCTGCCTTCTTGCCGATGCTCTTGATGAGTTGCAGCGATCGATCGAGATGCGGGCCTGCCTCCGCATGCACCGTGATGATGTCGGCACCAGCCTTCGCAAAGGGCTCGATGTAAGGATCGCAGGGGGCGATCATCAGGTGGACGTCGAAGATCTTCTGCGAATGCGACCGGATCGCTTCGACCAGCTTGGGACCGAACGTGATGTTCGGTACGAAATGGCCGTCCATCACGTCGATATGCACCCAATCGCCGCCTGCCGAGTCGATGGCGCGCACCTCCTCGCCGAGCCGCGCGAAGTCGGCCGAAAGGATCGAAGGGGCGATGAGGATGTCCTGCATGCTGGAGTCCGTTTACTGTGGCGCGCTGTGCCGGATAGCACCTTCGGAGCCGGAGGTGGCCTGTCTAGCTGTTACGCCACTCTCCCTTTCCCCGGTGGGGAGAGGGTCGGGGTGAGGGGGTTCCCACAACTGCTGGCGTCGTACCCCCTCACCCGGCCCTTCGGGCCGACCTCTCCCCACGGGAGAGGTGAATGGCGTCGTCCATGGCGCTTCGACAGGACCGAAACGACCAAATCCGCGCGGCAGCCGATAGCATCCCGATGCCGCGGTGGGAAGGCGGTGATCAGCCGTTCCCCCGCGTCTTTGTCTGGTTGGGCCGGGCGCTTTGCTCGAGAAATCTGATGATCAGGCTTGCGACATCGATGCCGGTCGCCTGCTCTATCCCCTTCAAACCCGGCGAGGAGTTGACCTCCATGACCACGGGCCCGCGATCCGAGCGCAGCATGTCCACGCCGCAGACGTTGAGGCCCATGACCTCAGCCGCCCGCACAGCGGTCGTCTGCTCCTCCTCGCTCAGCTCGACGGCGACGGCATTGCCGCCGCGATGCAGGTTGGAGCGGAAGTCGCCGTTGCGTCCGGTGCGCTGCATGGCTGCCACGACGGCGCCGCCGACCACGAAGGCGCGAATGTCGGAGCCTTGCGCCTCCCGGATGTACTCCTGAACCATGATGTCGATGTTCGCGGCGCTGAATGCCTCGATGATGGACTGGGCGGACGCGTCGGTCTCGGCAAGGATCACGCCGATGCCTTGCGTGCCCTCCAAGAGCTTGATGATGACCGGGGCGCCGCCGACCTCCTTGATGACGTCCTCGGCCTTGCGCGGCCCGTGCGCGAAGGCCGTGACGGGCAGGCCGATGCCCTCGCGCGCCAGGAGCTGCAGCGCCCGAAGCTTGTCACGCGCGCGGCCGATCGCGACGCTCTCGTTGAGGGGATAAACGCCTTGCATCTCGAATTGGCGCAGGACCGCCAGCCCGTAGTGGGTGACGGAAGCGCCAATACGAGGGATCACCGCGTCATAGAGTGGCAATGTATGCCCGCCGTAACGCAGCGTCGGCCGGCTCGACGTGATGTTCATATGCACATGCAGGGTGTTGATCACGTCGATCACGTGACCACGCTCCTGCGCGGCAGAGACGATGCGCTGGTGCGAGTAAAGTCTTGGATTTCGCGCCAGCATCACGAAACGCATGAACAAGCTCCACAACCGACCGCCGCACTCGAACTGGACTGGGCGCAGTGATAGGCTACCGCGTGGTTCGGGCCAAGCGCCTCGAAAGAGGTCCAATGGGAGCTAAAGCGCATGGCTGGGCGTGAGCATCGTTATCGGGTGAGCGTCCGCTGGACGGGCAACCAGGGGCAAGGCACGACAGATTATCGAAGCTATTCCCGCAGCCATGAGATCGCTAGCCCGGCAAACCCGGACAAGGCGGTCATCGCGGGCTCCTCGGATCCGGCATTCCGCGGAGATCCCGCCCGCTGGAATCCAGAAGAGTTATACGTGGCAGCACTCTCCGCCTGTCACAAGCTCTGGTATCTGCACCTGTGCGCCGTGGCCGGCGTTGTCGTCGAAAGCTACGTCGATGAGGCCGAGGGGATCATGGTCGAGGGCGAGGATGGCTCCGGCCGCTTCGCCTCCGTAACGCTGCGGCCTCACATCACCGTTACGCGCAGCGCAGATATCGAAAAGGCGCAAGCCTTGCATCACGAGGCTCACGCCAAATGCTTCATTGCCAATTCGGTCAACACGCCAGTGAGCATCGAGGCCGTGATCAGCGCGTCCAAGTCGCCGGCTGGCTGATGGCCACGTCGTCTGCCGTTTCGGCCTCGGCTTGAATCCCGGCGTTCATGAGCCAGGCCCAACCGGAGACCATAACGAACAACAGCACCACGCCCAGCACCACCCGCTTGAACACGGAGCGGGTATAGGTGTCGTGACGAGTGCTAGCAGCAGTCTCTGATGCAGATGGTTCGGGTCGTGACGGCATTGCTTCTCCCCCCGAGCAAGCGAACAGGGGTCGTGGCTGATGACTGTGACGCGGTCAAGATGGTCTGCTCGGCGTCGGCGTTTTCGTTATGGCGCCGTGATCCGGGCGACACGGGCTCGAGCACCATTGTCGACCCTCACAACGCGCGCCCCTGCCTTCGGGATCCGGCCCCTGCACTGAAATGTCTCAGAAAGCACTAACGAGCAGGCTCAGCGGATCCACCGGCCGTAGCGGAGAATGGCGAAGAGCGGGATCACGAGACCAAGGATGATGCTGGCCCAGGTCAGCGCCGGCAAGGAGACATAATCACCGCGGTCCACAACGAAAATCATGTTGAGGTACTTCGTCAGGAGCTGGCCGGCGACGAGGGCCATGTTCATCAGCGAGGCCATCAGGGCAAACCAGGTAGCGCGATGGCCGGCAGGCGCGTAAATCGCGATCAGTGTCAGCATGGGGATCATGCTGATGTTGATCAGCGGCGACTGCACCGCGGTGTCCAGGATAGCGATCTGGCGAGCGCCGATGCCGAGCACCCGCTCGGTCCAGTGGTGGACCTCGTAGACCAGCAGAAGATTGGGGATCGCGAGCACGGCACCGAGGATGGTGAGCCACAGCATCACGCGGGCCACCGGCTGACGCGTAATGGTGTCCGACAGGAGCCAGGCTGAAACCAAGCCGATGCCGGCACCGATCTGTTGCAGAACGCCGAAGAACGCCTCGTCGAACCCGAGCCGGTCGATCGAGAACCACTGATAGCCGGCCCCGACACCCGGCACGGCCCGGAACGCGAATATGACCACGGCCGCATACGCGATCCTGAGCCGCGTCTCGTCGTCGACGCTGGCCGTGACGCGGCGCAGCATCAGGATGATCACCGTCATCGAAATGATGAAGATGATTTCCTGACTGAAGGGTACACCGGCGACACCGAGGAGTGTCACGACGATGCCGAACGCGAGCCCGCCGGCGAGCAGGCGCCAGTCCACGGGTCGGGGCGCTGCCGTTTCAAGGCGCACGAGAATGGCGCCGGTGACCGAGATCAACGGGACGGCGAGTCCGATCAGGAACACGGTCTGATAAGAAAGGACTTGGGCGAGGTAACCCGAAAGCCACGCAACCGAGAAGATGCCGAGCGACAACGCCAGTCGCCCCAGCACCTGCACCATCCCGAGATCACGATCGACCGCAGCCTTGTCGCGCGGTGTACCGTCCGAATTGTTTCGGGCAACCACCTCGGTGCTCATGGCATCGGCGACCACGTCCTGCAAAACGACGCCGGTCACGGTGAGCAGCGAGGCCAGAACATAGATCGTGTCCGGTCGCGCGAAAGTGATCCAGCCCCCCGCCGCTCCGGCGAGCAGCACGAGCCCTGTTGCGACGAGGCTGGCCCCAAGGAAGACGTAAGCGCGGCGCTGGGAGCCGAGCAGCGGCACGGCATCGACGAGCTCCCCGAAGACCATTTTCACCGTCCACGGGAGTGTCAGCCAGACGCCGAGCGAGGCCAGGTCCTCCGGCGTCATGGTGAGCGATTGCTTCACCCAGAAGCTGTCGGCCACCGCCGTGATGCCGAGCGCCCCATAGGCGAAATAGATCATCAGCAATGGCAGATAAGCGAGGCGGAACTCACGGATGGGCGTAACCACGGCCGCCTCGAGGCGCTGCCTCCAGGTATCCGGGCGCTCGGCCGCCAGAGCGTGTGGTTCGAGTGATGCTGTCACGATTCGAAGAGTGGGAGCCGCTGTTGCCTGCGACAAGACCTGCGGCGAAGCCGCAGTCGGCAGCTCGTTGGAGCGCGGCTCACAACAGCGGTAGCTGCTGGCGCACGAGCTCGGTCGCTCCCATCAAATCGACCTTGCCGGAGCTCAGCACCGGAATGGCAGGAATGACGAGAATGGCTTTGGGCAGCCAAAGAGGTGAGATCTTCTCCTCTTGCATGTACCGGATCAGGGCATCGCGGTCGGCGTCCGGCTTGTCGGTCACCAGCACGAGCTGCTCGCCCTTGTGCGGATCGGGAATGCTGAGGACGACGTGGTTGCCGTCCGGCCAGAGACTGCAGACGATGGACTCGACGGCGGCCAGAGACACCATCTCCCCGCCGACCTTGGCAAACCGCTTCGCGCGGCCCCGAATGGTGACGAAGCCTTCCTTATCGATCGTGACGATGTCTCCGGTGTCGTGCCATCCGCCGGGCGGAGGTACGATCACCCCCGGGTCACTGGGCAGCATGTAGCCCAGCATGACGTTTGGCCCCTTGACGGACAGCCTGCCACCCTCCTTCAGGCCCGGCACCTCTGCCAGGCGATACTCGATTCCCGGGATGATCCTGCCGACCGTGCCGCTGCGGTTGGTGTCCGGCAGGTTCAATGCCACGACGGGCGAGCATTCGGTGACGCCATATCCCTCGAGAAGCACGGCGCCGTCCCTCGACCACATGCCTCGGGTCACGGGCTTCACGCGCTCGGCGCCAGCCACGGCATAGCGAATGCTGGCCAGGTCTTCCGGCCGCGCGGCGCGCGCATAGCCCTGCAGGAACGTGTCGGTGGCGACCAGAATAGTGGCCTGCGTTTCGCCGATGAGCCGCGCCACCTGCCGGTAATGCAATGGACTGGGGTAGAGGACGGTCTTCATGCCGTTGAACAGGGGGAGCAGCGTGCCCCCTGTGAGGCCGAAGGCATGGAAGTTCGGCAACGGGTTGAAGAAGATGTCCGAGGTGCGGAGCATCTTCTCCCCGAAAGCGAAGATCTGCTGCGTGTTGGCCACCAGGTTGCGGTTCGACAGAGCCACGCCCTTCGGCTCGCCCTCGGTGCCCGAGGTGAACAGAATGACCGCCGGCTGCTCGGGGCTGAGCGCGTGCCAGCGGTGGACCGCGCCCGCGGCAAGCGCCTGCAGGGCCCCCTTCGCCTTGTCCGCCGTTGTCAGGTGTGCCCGAATATCCTCGAGATAGATGATCTCGAGCTGGCGACCTGACGCCGTCTCATGGTTACCGAGTGCCTCGATCGCCTGCTCGAGCTTGGCGGTCTCGATGAACTTTCGAGAGGTGATCACGGTTCGAACCGCGGCTGCCTTTACTGCGGATTTGAGGTTCCGCACGCCCGCAGTGAAATTCAGCATCGCCACGACGCGGCCGAAAGCGTTGAGAGCGAACAGCGTCAGCGGCAAAGCGGTCACGTTCGGCAGCATGACGCCGACGTTTTCACCGCGCCGCGTGATCGCAGCCAGCTTCCTGCCCAGCACCATGCTGCCCTGCACGAGCCGGCGATAGGTGAGCGGATTCCGCTCCACATCCTCGACCGCCGCGCGATCGGCCCCATTCCGCGCCGCTGACCGGAGCAGCGCGGAAAACAGTGTCATGCGAGAGGCTTCCGGATCGAACTGCGTCATACACGAAATATGGCGTCAAAGGCCGGCATATGAAGCACGAATGCCCTCAAGGGACAAAGGCATCGGCCCCGTTCGCCAGCTCCGCCAGGATGCGGGGCAGCATCTCCGGCACATCCTCCGCGATCAGGCCGGGGCCGAACCTGGCTGCCGCAGCCCCGTGCAGCCAGACGGCCGCAGCGGCAGCTTCGAAGCCCGGCATGTGCTGTGCCAGAAGCCCCGTCACGAAACCGGCCAGCACGTCGCCCGTACCCGCCGTGGCGAGGGTCGGCGGCGCATTCTCGTTGATCACGGCGCGACCGTCGGGCGCCGCGACCACCGTGTCCGCGCCTTTGAGGATCACGATGGCCCCGCTGAGACGCGCTGCCAGCCGCACCCGGTCAAGCTTCGGGAGCTCGGTCAGCTCCGGAAAGACGCGGGCGAACTCGCCGTCATGGGGCGTGAGCACCACCGGGCGCCGCTGGGCGGAAATGGCCGTAAACAGCTCCTCGCGTTCCTCGGCAAAAACAGTGAGCGCGTCGGCATCGAGCACTACGCTGGCGCCTGATGCCAGAATGGCCAGCACCTTGCTCCGCGTTTCATCGTCCACGCCCGCGCCGGGGCCGATAAGGACCGCGTTGAAGCGATGGTCGGTCAGCAGCTCGGCCAGGTCCTGCGCGTCATTTGCCTGACGCACCATGATCGCCGTGACCTGGGCCGCGTTGACGGCAAGCGCATCCTCGTCGCTCGCGAGCGTGACGAGCCCGGCACCGATCCGTAGCGCCCCGCGCGCGGCCAATCGCGCCGCTCCCGTCCGCCAGGCCGGACCCGACACCACGACCGCATGGCCCCTGGCGTACTTGTGCCCATCGAGCCGCGGCCACGGGAAAAGGGATAGCCAAATTCCTGGTGCATTGGCGAACGTCGAGATGCCGATCTGCTGCAACACATCGGCCTTGATGCCGATGTCGGCCACGCGGGTCACTCCGCAATGGAGGCGGCCGGGCAGGAGCAAGTGCCCGGGCTTCCTCCGGAAGAAGGTAACTGTGCGCTCCGCTTTCACGGCCACGCCCCTGACCTCGCCGGTGCTGCCGTCAACGCCGCTCGGAACGTCGACCGCGACGACCCGGTGCTTGTCGAGACTGGATGCCACCTCTGCGGCAATGCCTTCGAGCGGCCGGGAGAGACCGGCGCCGAACAGGGCATCGACGGCGACGGTCGCATCCTCGGCGAATGCCGTGCTGAGCGGCCAGATCGGCCCGTTCCAGGCCTCGGCCGCCTGAGCCGCATCGCCCTTCAGCGCCTCGCGCGCGCCGAGCAGCGCCACACTGACCGAATAGCCGCGTTCCCTCAGCATGCGGGCGGCAACGAAACCGTCGCCGCCATTGTTTCCCGGCCCGCAGAGCACGGCGACGCGTGCGCCCGGCTCCGCGATCCACTCGATCTCATCAGCCACAGCACGGCCGGCGTTCTCCATCAGCGTCAGCCCCGGCGTGCCACCGCGGATGGTGAGCTCGTCGGCGCGCGCCATTTCCGCCGCAGTCAGCAGCTCCAGCTCATCCTTGCCGCTCTCGCGCATCGCCTGCTCCGCTAGGGGTAGTGGCTCAACTCAATCAGATTGAGGTCTGGGTCGCGGATGTAATAGGAAACGATCCGGCGGCGCGCGCCGGTCCGCTCCACCGGTCCAGCGAGGATGGGCACCCCTTGCGCTGCCAAGTGGTCCGCAATGTCCTCAAAACCCTCCACAAGGAAACACAGGTCCGCCGACCCCGGCGTCGGAGCCTCGGCCTTCGGCTCGAACTCCTTCCCTCGCTCGTGGAGATTGATCTTGTGCGGCCCGAAGCGCAGGGCAGTCCGGCGTTCAGGGCCAAACACCTCCCGCGTCATGCCGAGGACGCGCTCATAGAAGTCCGCCGTACGTTCGATCGAGGCGACCGTCAGGACAAGGTGATCGAAGCCTGTGACGCGCAAGGGCTCTCCTCCGCAAATTGGGTTGATCGTTCTGAGCCACGAGGCGGGCTCAGCGGCCACCGAGTCAAGTCCGGCGCCCAAAATTGTGGTTGAGCAAAGGATTGCAATTCATCGCGGCCCGAATTCTCGCTGCATAAAAAAACGGCATAAAGACTAAAGATGCGGCAATGCACATGCCACCGTCTCTCGACCGGCGAACCAGGACAGGGCTAAACCATTGATAAAACAGCTCAGATCTCGGCCAGCGAGCATCTGGCACGCCTCATGCTAGTTCGAGGCCGAGCCAACGGACAGCCCGCTGCGGGAGGCACGGAATGAAGAAGATCGAGGCCATCATCAAACCTTTCAAGCTCGACGAGGTGAAGGAGGCCCTTCAGGAGATAGGGTTGCAAGGCATCACTGTCCTCGAGGCCAAGGGCTTCGGCCGCCAGAAAGGTCATACCGAGCTTTACCGCGGGGCCGAGTACGTCGTTGACTTCCTGCCCAAGGTCAAAATCGAGGTCGTCCTGGCGGACGAGTTGCTCGACAAAGCCGTCGAAGCCATTCAGAAGGCGGCCAAAACGGGCCGCATCGGCGACGGCAAGATCTTCATCTCGTCGATCGAGGAAGCAATCCGGATCCGCACCGGGGAAACCGGCGCAGATGCCATTTGAGAGCGAAGTCGCCAATCTGCAGAGGCAGCTTTTGCCTCGCTGCAGGAAGAAATCCTGAGCACCCAAAACCGAGCCCGAACCAAGCCTGCATAGAGGGGAGTTGTTAAATGGCAAATCCAGCCGACGTCCTTAAGCTCATAAAAGAAAAGGACGTGAAGTTCGTCGACCTCCGGTTTACCGATACCAAGGGCAAGATGCAGCACGTCACCGCGGAGGCGAGCTGCATCGATGAAGGCGTTTTCGCGGACGGCTATGCCTTCGACGGCTCGTCGATCGCGGGCTGGAAAGGTATCGAAGCCTCCGACATGCTGCTGAGCCCCGATCCGGCGACGGCGCATCTCGACCCGTTCTTCGCCCAGACCACGCTTGCCATCTTCTGCGACGTGATCGAGCCCAGCACCGGTGAGCTCTATGAGCGTGATCCGCGCGGGATTGCGAAGAAGGCGGAAGCCTACCTCAAGCAGACCGGCATCGGTGACACCGTATACTTCGGGCCCGAGGCGGAGTTCTTCATTTTCGATGACGTCCGTTTCACGACCGATCCGTTCAACACGGGCTTCAAGCTCGACTCGACGGAGCTGCCGGCGAACACCGGCACCGCCTACGAGATGGGCAACTTCGGCCACCGGCCGCGAACGAAGGGAGGCTACTTCCCTGTTCCGCCGATCGACAGCTGCCAGGATATCCGTTCCGAGATGCTGTCGGTGATGGCCGAAATGGGCGTGGCAGTCGAGAAGCACCACCACGAGGTTGCTGCCGCGCAGCACGAGCTCGGCATCAAGTTCGCGCCGATGGTGAAAATCGCGGACCACATGCAGATCTACAAGTACGTGGCCCACAACGTCGCCCAGGCCTACGGCAAGACGGCGACCTTCATGCCGAAGCCAGTGTTCGGCGACAACGGCTCAGGAATGCATTGCCACCAGTCGATCTGGAAGGACGGCCAGCCGACGTTTGCCGGCAACAAGTACTCGGACCTTTCGGACACCTGCCTCTACTACATCGGCGGTATCCTGAAGCACGCCAAGGCGATCAATGCCTTCACGAACCCGACGACGAATTCCTACAAGCGTCTGGTTCCGGGCTATGAGGCGCCCGTGCTGCTGGCCTACTCGGCCCGCAACCGTTCGGCCTCCTGTCGCATCCCGCACGTGTCGAGCCCGAAGGCGAAGCGCGTAGAAGTCCGCTTCCCCGACCCGGCCGCGAATCCGTACCTCGGCTTTGCAGCCATGCTGATGGCCGGCATCGATGGGATCTTGAACAAGATCCACCCCGGCGAGCCGATGGACAAGAATCTCTACGACCTGCCGCCGGTCGAGCTGGCCCGCATTCCGACGGTTGCCAGCTCGCTGCGGGAGGCGATCCAGAGCCTCGACGAGGATCGCGCCTTCCTGAAGATGGGCGGCGTGTTCTCGGACGACATGATCGACGCCTACATCGAGCTGAAGATGGCGGAGGTCCTACGTTTCGACACCACACCTCACCCGATCGAGTTCGACATGTACTATTCGGTGTAGTCTCGGTTTCTGCACCAACGCAAAATGCCAGGGCGGCTCGTCGGGCCGCCCTTAATTTTTCTCGAGTGGGCTAATGATAGGCTTTGGACCTGGTCCGATAGCGGAGCTTTCGACGAGAATAGGATGATGGATGCGGATCAGATCATTGCGCTTCTGGGGCTCGAGCCGCATCCGGAGGGCGGATACTTCCGCGAGACGTTCCGGGATCCGCGGACGATCGAGGGGCGCGCCTGCTCGACGGCGATCTATTTCCTGCTGAAGCAGGGTCAGACCTCCCATTGGCATCGCGTGGATGCGAGCGAAGTCTGGCATTGGTACGCTGGTGCGCCGCTCGAGCTCGGCATCGCTCCCGCCGGCGGCCCTGAGACGATTTTCCGGCTTGGCCCGGCGCTTATCGAGGGCGAACGCCCCCAGGCCGTTGTCCCCGCCGATCATTGGCAACGCGCGAAAAGCCTTGGGGCGTGGACGCTCGTCGGATGCACGGTGGCCCCTGGCTTTACGTTTTCAGGATTTGAACTCGCTCCTCCGGGGTTTGATCCCACGGCGGAGTGAGCAGCACTCAGCCTGTTCGTTGGCAAGCTGGAGCGGGAGAGCCTCGCGACGCCAATCAATTCAGCAGCGCGCAGCGATCCAACCAACCCCTTCGATGGAGTTGGATTCCAATCGCGCCGCCCTACTGCTTGTAGGTGCTCTCGTAGTCGAACTGCGCGAGGTCTTCGATGCCTTTGCGAAACTCGCGGTCCTCGGTCGCCGAGCGGATTCCGGCCGTATGCCTGGCCACCACCTGGGCCATCTCGGCCATCATTCTGGCACGCGCGACGCTCCCCATCGCCAGTACGGTCAGAATTTCCGAGACAAACCGCTCCTCGTTGGCGGCTTCTTCCCGGTAATCCTGCAGCACCGATTCAATTCGACTGCGTAGCTCGCGCATGCTCGACCCCCTCAGTGCCCGAGACCAGTCTGTTTGCCCTCTTCAGTCCCGGCTTAGGTCGATAGTTGCCCGATTCGTCGTGACTTTTCCATGCATTAGCTGTTTCGTCTGAGCCTATTCTTCGAACAACGGCAATTCGTCTTACAGAAACACAGATTTCATGAATAATCGCTGGAGTTTTCCTCGACTATTGCAACTCATCTTAGGAGGCTGCAGCAGCCCTGAAGCGGCGTATTGGCGTCCGACAAGCCGACGATGTGGGCTTCGAACGCATACTCGAGGTCCGACATACCGTCGTTGCACCACTCCTTGTTCTGGATCAGGGCGCTGATGTCGGTCCCCGAATCGCTGACGAACCGCATGGCGATGGCGTCGTCGCGACCCTGGAAAGGTTCGCGGACCGCAACCTTATAGCGGACCGGCGGTCCTTCCGGCCGGCGGAGCTCTGCCGTGTCCCCTTCGATCCTGAGAGCCCAGAACGGCTCGGTGCCGCCGCAGAAGAGGTTGGACTGGAACTCATCATCCAATCTGGACGAAGTCGGCTTCAGAAAACGCCCGTTGACCCAACCGCGGATGCCCTTGAAGTGGATTTCGTACCAGCGCGTCGAGCCGACCATGATACTGGCTCCCGACCCGAGCACGCCGCTGCTGTTGGCGGGGATCTGGCCGAGAATCTTCTTCTGACTGATCGTAGCCTGATCGTCGACCCGCTCACGAATGTTCAGGACGTCGGACCGCCTAACCCCCGTCACGCGGAAATCATACTTGCCGGCCTCGGTAGGCGCGGCTGACATCAGCAGCAGTGCCGGAAGGCTTAGCAGAAGAGCGAAATGGTTCCGAAGCAGCATCTCGGGCAGCAGCTCCTCAATTCTCGCGCGTGACGATAACCTACGGTCACTTATCAGATTAATCGAGGGCACAATTATGCCGGACGCCGGCATTGCCCGGACCTCGACCGAGCCGGCCGGCACCGGCACGACAGCGCCTTTACCTGGTGACGATCTGGTTCACGCAATCGGCAGGCAACCGCAATCATAGGGCCTGAAAGCCGTTAGCGGAGTGCAAAGAAAATTGCTGACAGGCAACCCATCTTCCCCAAGCCGGAGCGAGTGCCTTGGGCAGGCAATCCCTGGGACGAGCTGCACATGAGCTTGGGGGATCAGCAACGAGAGCAACCAAAAAAGCAGGGCACCCAGCCTGGGTTGCTGGGTGCCCTTTCTGGGGCCTGTGCTTGGTAGGGGGCGTCCGGCACAGGCAAGGTGCCGTGAAAACCGGCTCGCCCCGACTTGGTTCCCCTGCAATTGCGGCTCGGAGCCCAAGCCGCGATTGCGCATTCAGCTCAGCTCCGTCCGCGACCGCGCTTCGCCAGCTCGCCGTAAACCTTGACCTCTGCCTGCCCGCGGAAGCTCGGCCGTGACCTGTAGACCATCTCGATCCGGCGAAGATAGCTGCGCTCGCCCCGTAGATCCACCGCCAGATGCCCACCGGGGCGGATGTTCCGGTCGATCTTGATCGTCTCGGTGTAGCCGTTGAAATACACGATCTTCAGCGAGTTCAGGTGGAGCTCGTTGTCCTCGACCACGAAGTGCAGCATCCGGAAGGCCCTGTTGCGGAACCAGTTTTCCGATTGCTTGACGTTGATGACATCATGGTCGGTCTTGAACCCGACCTTCTGCTCGCCGAGCAGCAACCAATCCTTGTCGGGCTGGAAGCGGACGGGCCGAAGCGGCCGGGGGGCCGGCTCGCCGTAGACCTTGATGACGGCCTGCCCGCGGAAGCTCGGCCGTGACCTGTAGACCATCTCGATCCGGCGAAGATAGCTGCGCTCGCCCCGCAAATCGATCGGCAATTGCCCACCCGCACGGATCAGCCTGTCGACCTTTATCTCCTCCGCGTAGCCATTCATGTAGATGAGTCGCAACGCCATCAGGTGCAAGTCGTTGCGCTCGGCCGCGAAGTGCAGGGTCCGAAAGGCCCGATCGCGGAACCAATCCTCTGATTTGCCGACTTCGATCGTGTCGCGATCGGCAAGGAAACCGACACTTTTTTCACCAAGCAGAACCAAATCCGCCTTTCGCTGCGCTTGCGCAGGTAAAGCAAGCAACATCAGGCAGAGAGCAACCAGTCCGCCAACCCGCAGCATTATCGTCTCCTCATGAGGGAATACCGCCAGAAACTGCAGCCGATCATCTCGGCAGAACAGAAGGTAAACGCCGGAAAAAGTTGTTGTCTGACAGCTTTAGGGCCTTCCCATGGCGGAGATCGGTCGAGTTTGTGTCGGCTGCTAATCGCTTCTGCTGGCGAGCGGCAAGGCGCTTCCTCGCGTGAATGCGAGAGGCCCAAGCTGCATATACTTCGAGACCCGGCTCAGCGCCTCTTTAGGGACCGGCCGTGATACAACGCCCACTCGATTTCGCTGCGGGAGATGCCGATGTCCTTCAGCATGTGATCATCGAGCTCAGCCAAATGATGCAAGGCGGCGCGCCGATCGCGCCATCTCACATATCCTTGCCAACATGAGAAAACCGTCGTCTGCAGCCGACCGAGCAAGCTCCGCCGGCCTGGCATATCCAAGAACGCTCTGTACGAGGCGGCCATTGTTTTGCTCCTGTCATCCCATTGCTCCGAGATGCCGGAAAGTATGGTTGACAGCCCCTGACAGCGTGGCGTCAGGAGGTCTGACACGCTCCTGACAGCGCGGTGTCAGGAGTGATACGCTAATGGCTCGGACGGCCAACTCTTGGGTGGAGCGGAAAGCGTGCGCCGCGCCGATCGCCTTTTCGAGATCATCCAGCTGATGCGCCGCAAGGCCCCCGTGCGCGCCCGCGATCTGAGCGAGGCGCTCGAGGTGTCCGAGCGCACGATTTACCGCGATATCCAGGACCTGATCGCGAGCGGCGTGCCGATCGAAGGCGAGGCGGGCATCGGCTACGTGCTCAAGGCGGGGTTCGACTTGCCGCCGCTGATGTTCAAGGAGCAGGAGATCGAGGCGCTGGTGCTGGGCGCGCGCATCGTCGAATCCTGGGCGGATGCCGAGCTCGCCGAAGCGGCCTCGAACGCCATTGCCAAGATCGAGGCGGTGATCCCGGATCGCCTTCGTGATTTCATGGCCAACACCGCGCTCCTTGCCCCCGCGCACAGCTACATGGAGCCCATCACCTTCGATCTCGCCGAATTGCGCCGGGCGTTGCGCAGCCAGCTCAAAATCCATTTCCGGTATCGCGATTTCATGGCGCGCGAAACAACTCGGACCGTCAGGCCGCTGTCGCTCGCCTATTTCGGGCCGGTCTGGCTGCTTGCGGCCTGGTGTGAGCTGCGGGACGATTTTCGCACCTTCCGCCTGGATCGGATCGACCAGCTCCAGATTCTCAACGAACGGTTCCGCATCGAGCAAGGAAAGAGCCTGCACGATTTCCTGAAGCGTGATCAGGCCTGGAACCGCAGGTCCGAGACGGTCACGAGCATGGAAACGGGGAACGACTGACGAACTTTACCATTTCGAATGAGCCGTCCGGAGGGCAGCGATGAAAGCGCCAAAGAAGATCGATTTCCCGCCTTGGAATGTCCGCCGGTTCCTGGAGCCCGGCCCTGTCGTGCTCGTCAGCTCCGCGTATCGCGATCAACGAACCATCATGACCATGGGCTGGCATATGATCATGGAAATGCAGCCGGCGCTCGTCGGCTGCTACATCTGGGACCAGAACTTCAGCCAAAAGCTCGTTCGCGGCAGCAAGGAATGCGTGATCAATCTGCCGACTTCGGATCTCCTGGAAACTGTCATCAAAATCGGGAATTGCCATGGGAACGAGGTCGACAAATTCAATGAATTCGGCCTCACAGCCGCCGAAGCTGAAACGGTTGGCGCACCGCTCATCGCGGAATGCTATGCCAATTTCGAATGCAAGCTCGTCGACTCGAGCCTGATCCGAAAATACAATCTTTTCGTCTTCGAGGTCACAAAGGCCCACGTGGCGAGATCACCGCGCTATCCGGAAACGGTGCATTATCGCGGCGAAGGCGTATTCATGATTTCGGGAGAGAACCGCAGCTATCGCCGGCTCTTCAAGCCGGAAATGCTTTGATCACCGGAACGGCGGCTCATCGAAGGAACGCAGCTTGCGCGAATGGAGCGTTTCGCGCCGCTCGCGCAGCAGGTCGAGCGCCTTCAGACCGATTTCGAGGTGCTGCGCTACGGCAGCTTCGTAGAAGGCGTTCGCCGCACCCGGCAGCTTGATCTCCCCGTGCAGCGGTTTGTCGGACACGCAGAGCAGCGTGCCGTAGGGCACGCGCAGCCGGTATCCGTTGGCGGCGATGGTGCCGCTTTCCATGTCGACGGCGATGGCGCGCGAAAGGTTGATGCGGCGCCGCTCGTGCGAATAGCGCAGCTCCCAGTTGCGGTCGACGTCCGTGACGACAGTGCCGGTCCTCAGCCGCCCTTTGAGCGCGTCCCCTTTTTCGCCGGTGACGATGGCAGCCGCGTCCTGCAGCGCGACCTGCACCTCGGCCAGCGCGGGGATAGGGATATCCGTCGGCAGCAGGGCATCGAGGATTTGGTCCTGCCGCAGGTATGCGTGAGCAAGGACGTAGTCGCCGATCTGCTGTGACTGCCGCAGGCCTCCGCAATGCCCGACCATGAGCCAGCAGTTCGGGCGCAGCACGGCCAGGTGATCGGTGATGTTCTTCGCGTTCGACGGGCCGACGCCGATGTTCACCAACGTCACCCCCTCGCCGCTCGGGGCGGTCAGGTGATAGGCGGGCATCTGGAACCGGTGCCAGGGGCTTGCGGCGATAACACCATCAGCGTCGTCCGGGGAATCGCCCCGGCGGATTTCGGCACCGCCCGGCAGCACGAGCCGTTCGTACGGCGTATTTGCTTCCGCGAGCCGCGCCAAGCCCCAGCGGACGAACTGGTCGACATAGCGATGGTAGTTCGTCAGCAGAATCCAGTGCTGCACGTTCCGCCAGTCACTGCCCGTATAATGCACGATACGGCGCAAGGAGTAATCGACCCGCACGGCGTCGAACAGAGACAGCGGGCGCGGCTCGCCCTCCGGCGCTTGCCACTCACCGTCGGCCACTTCGTCGCCGACGAGGGACAAGAGCGGCGTCGGGAAATGGCGGGCGAGCTCGGAGGCGGTGATGCCCTTGCGGCCGATCTCTTCGACCCGCTCCATCGTGTACGGGAACGGGATCTCCTGAGTGCTGACGCTGACCTCGATTTCCGCCCCGTACTCGCCCACCAACAAGCGCAGCTGCTCCAAGAGATAGTTCCGGAAATGCCGCGGGTGGGTGATCGTCGTCTCGTAGACGCCCGGCCGCTGGAACTTGGCATAGGCCCGCCGGGTACGCGGCGCCGGGTCCATGCCGTAGTAGATGACGCGCAGGAGGGGATAGCGGAACGCTGCCCGCTCCTTCTCGGTCGGCGGCTCCCGCGTCTCGAGATAGCGATCGAGGGCGCGGACCAGGGCCGTCGACGCCCGGTCGTAGAGCTCCTCGAGACGATCGACGGCGGCTTCCGGAGTAAGGTTCTGATGACTGTCGTGCTGCCTCGTGCTCATGATCGCGCCTTGCCGGTTCGTCTTGGTTTCCCCTCAACGTACCCGCACGCGCGAGGTTTGTCAGGCGCTTGGGCTCAGGCGGCGAAGAGCTCGTCGAGCCAATCGAAGATTACGGCGTTGGAAAGGGGCAGGTTTCCGAGCTGGCAATGTGCGTCGGCCCCCTCCTCAGTCGTGAAGATCCGCTCAGTCACCGGGCCGGAGACGCTCTCGGCGAAACGCTTGGCCTGACGCAAGGCCTCCTCGCCCTCGCCCGTGCCCACCATGGCAAGGGTCGGGCAGCGGATTTCCGCCAGCTTGTCCTCCGCGTGGAAGTCCTTGAGGCGCGCCAGCCACCCGGCAAAGCTGTCGACGCCGAACCTGCGGCAGGCCGACTTGAAGCTGAGCTTGGCTTCGCGGGGGAACTCCTCGTCAGGGATCTCGTCCACCTCGCTCAGCGACACGGGCGGCGGATTTGCCACAAACTCGGGCCCAACGAAACCCACCATGTAGGCGTAAAGATCGATGATGGGCGAGTTGGCGATGAGCGCCCTGATGCGCCCATCATGCTCGGCCGCACGCGTGACGAAGTAGCCGCCGAAGCTGATGCCGTAGAGGGCGAGACGCTCCGAACCCACTTCCGGTCTGGCGAGCACAAAATCGAGCATCGCCCCGATCGGTTTCTCGTAGTCGGGGCGGAACTTCAGGTCCGGATGCTGGCGCAGGCAGCCGACCTGTCCTGGGCCTTCGCCGACAAGGACGTTGTATCCGCGATCGAGCGCCGCCGCAGCGGTTTGGAAATAGAGTTCCTCACCGGTGCCGTCGAAGCCCGTGAGGATGAGGATGGTCTTGCCGCGCTCCGCCCCGCCGGCGGGCGCCATGAAGTAGCCGGGCAGAGCCTTGCCCTCGAAAGGTATCTCGACCGGCTCGATTCGGTCCCGCATCAGCTCGGCTGCGGCACGGAACGCATCGCGGCTGGCGAGCCCCCAAGGCAGCGCTTCCGATCCGAAGGGGTCGGCGAAGTATTCGGCGGCGCGGTAGTACATGGAAGCGCGCAGGAAATGATCCCGGGCGCTGACGCGGTGGCCGCGCTTGAGCGCCTCGCGGCCGGCGTTCAGGACCCGTTCGCCCATTCCAGCCAAGGCGTTCCGCCAGGCGTAGGGATCGTCTCCAGCAACTGCCGAGCGGGTCGCGAAAATTTCCCCAGGGGTCGCACCACCATAGTTGCCGGCGCCCAGGGACCGCATGAGCTGGAAATCGAGCTCGCCCGATTGGAAGCCCTTAATGCGGGTCGTGCCTCGTTCGACGCGATCTGCTGCCATTCCGACCTCCCTGGTATTCCCGGACCCGGAATGTAGGACGCTGGCTCCCAGAGCCGCCATCGTCGCGAGAATGCAGGTCCGTCGCGTTATGATCGCCCCTGTCATGATCGCCTGCTCCTACCCAGGCGAATCAACGCGCGCAGGCCTTAAAATCGGGTGAATGCGTCCGGAGCCCGCTGGGACGGGCGAGCCTATCCTAATGTTCCGGCATTGACTTGCAGGCGCTTCCCGACGATATTGCCGCCGCACGCGGTGGCTTGGGGCCATCGCGCAAGAGGCGCTGCCCGAGGCTCTTCGCCGGCATCCGGCCGGTAGACCGTTTCCCGACAGGTGAGGCGGTTCATTCAAGTCCGCGACGTGACACTCGCGGCGCCGCAGGGCGTGGATAAGACAAGGATACGTCATGTTCGCAGTCATCAAGACCGGCGGCAAGCAGTACCGCGTGGCGACCGACGACGTCCTTACCGTCGAAAAGCTCGACGGCGAGGCCGGCTCCGAGGTGGAGTTCACGGAGGTGCTGATGATCGGCGGCAACGGGACGCCGAAGATCGGCACGCCAACTGTCCCGGGAGCCAAGGTCACTGCGGAGCTCGTGGAGCAGACCCGCGGGCCCAAGCTCATCGCATTCAAGAAGCGCCGCCGCAAGAACTCGCGGCGCAAGAAGGGACATCGTCAGGATTTGACGAAGGTCCGTATCACCAACATTATCGGCGCCTGAGGGCAGCCGACCCGACCACGAGGTTAGAGACATGGCACACAAAAAGGCAGGCGGGTCGTCGCGTAACGGCCGCGATTCGCATTCGAAGCGCCTCGGCGTGAAGAAGTACGGCGGCGAGTTGGTCGTCCCGGGCAACATCATCGTGCGCCAGCGCGGCACGCAGTGGCATCCCGGCGACAACGTCGGCATGGGCACCGACCATACCATCTTCGCGGTGGCAGAAGGGCACGTCGAATTCCGCACCAGGGCGAAGGGGCGCGTGTTCGTCTCCGTACGACCGCCCAAGCTCGAAGCGGCAGAGTAAAGCCGCGCGGACAGGCGGTGGCTTGTTGAAGGGAGATGGCAAGCCATCTCCCTTTTTTGATGCCCATCGCACTCCGAGCCGCGGAGTGCAAGCAAAATCCCGGATCAGGATCAGAAGGGCCGAAGGGGCGATATGCGTGTTCTTAGGACGAGCGTCACGCTGGACCCCCGGTTTGACGTCGTTATGCTCGCCGACTTGAAAACGGATGTGATTTGTGCCCGCTGAGCTCCGCACATGAGAACGAAGCGATTGCTCCTGCGAGACCTCACGCTCCGCGACGTTCGCCGGATCGCGATGCTGGCGAGCGATTGGGATGTCGCGCGCATGACCGGCCGCATCCCGCATCCCTACTCGGAGGAGCTGGCCCGTCAGTGGATCAGCGATCTTTTCGAAGGGGAATTCGTGCAAGGAATCGTCAGCCAGGGTGAGCTCGTAGGGCTCTGTGGCTACATGCCGGACGGCAATTCGGCCGAGATCGGCTACTGGGTCGGCAAACCGTGGTGGGGCCGCGGATTCGCCACCGAGGCGGCCGGAGCCCTGATAGACTACTGCTTCAACGAAGTTGGCTTCGAACGGATCACCTGCGGCCATTTCGTCGATAATCCTGCATCCGCCCGGGTCATCGCGAAGCTCGGCTTCCGTTTTACGGGTTGGGAGCGCGTCTGGTGCGAAGCCCGCCAGTCGGACGTGGATACGTTGAAATACGAGCGGTTGCGCCAGGCCGGCGAAGCCAAGGTCAGGGTGTCATGAAGTTCCTCGACCAGGCAAAAATCTACGTGAAGGCTGGTGACGGTGGCCCCGGCGCGGTGAGCTTCCGCCGCGAAAAATTCATCGAATTCGGCGGGCCCGACGGCGGCGACGGCGGCAGGGGCGGAGACGTCTGGATCGAGTGCGACCCCAATCTCAATACGCTGATCGACTACCGCTACCAGCAGCACTTCAAGGCAAAGAACGGCCAGCACGGCATGGGCAAGAACCGCTCAGGCGCCAAGGGGGCCGACTGCGTTCTCAAAGTGCCGCCGGGAACGCAGGTTTTCGCGGAGGATCAGGAGACTCTGCTGGCAGACCTGACAAAGCCCGGCCAGCGCGTGCGCATCGCCCGCGGTGGCAATGGCGGTTTCGGCAATGCCCATTTCAAGACGGCGACGAATCAGGCCCCGCGTCGGGCCAATCCCGGCCAGCCCGGCGAGGAGCTGACCATTTGGCTGCGCCTGAAGATCATCGCTGATGCGGGCCTCGTCGGACTGCCCAATGCAGGCAAATCGACGTTCCTGTCGAAAGTGAGCGCAGCCAAGCCCAAGATTGCCGACTACCCGTTCACGACGCTGCACCCCAACCTCGGCATGGTCCGCGTGGGCGACATCGATTTCGTGCTGGCTGATATTCCAGGGTTGATCGAGGGCGCGCACGCCGGCGCCGGGCTCGGTACGCGCTTTCTGGGGCACATCGAGCGCTGCCGCGTGCTGCTGCACCTGGTTGACGCCACCGAGGAGGACGTTGCTGACGCCTATCGCACCGTGCGTCGTGAGCTGAAGGCCTATGCTGCGGATCTCGAAAAGAAGAAGGAGATCGTCGCGCTATCGAAATGCGATGCTCTCGATCCGCAAACCCTCGAAGAGAAGCAGGAGGTCCTGAAGCGGGCCGCGCGCAAGAAGCCACATCTTCTTTCCTCCGTGTCCGGACAAGGCGTAGAGGAAATCCTCTACGCTCTGGCGCGTGCCATCGAGACCTCACGCGAAGATGAACGGCTGGCGGCCGAGCCCGTCGAGGCAAGGGAATGGCGGCCATGAACCAGAATAGCGCTGCTGCTGTCGGCGAAGTCGGGGAATCCGCCCCCGACGCCGGTCGCGCCGCATGGGCTGAGGCCCGGCGGATCGTCGTCAAGATCGGCTCTGCATTGCTGGTCGACAAAGGCTCCGGCCGTATTCGCTCGACCTGGCTCAATTCCCTGGCTGACGACGTGGCGGAGCTGCGGCAGGAGGGACGAGAGGTTGTGCTGGTCTCCTCGGGGGCCATCGCGCTCGGCCGACACATATTGAAGCTGCCCAAAGGCCCTCTTCAGCTCGAGCAGTCGCAGGCGGCGGCCGCCGTCGGGCAGATCACTCTGGCGCGTTCCTATCAGGAGCTGTTCCGGGCGCGTGGCCTCATAACCGCCCAGGTGCTGCTGACCCTCGGCGACACCGAGAAGCGCCGCCGATATCTCAACGCCCGCAACACGATCGACACGCTGCTTGCCCACGGCGCCATCCCGGTCGTCAACGAGAACGACACGGTCGCGACGAGCGAGATCCGCTACGGCGACAACGACCGGCTGTCGGCACGGGTGGCCAGCATGATCAGCGCCGATGCCCTGGTTCTCCTTTCCGATGTCGATGGCCTCTATACCAGCCCGCCCGGCACAGACCCGCAGGCGCGACGGCTCGACGTGGTCCGCGCGATCACGCCCGAGATCGAGGCCATGGCTGGAGATGCCGGCACCGAGCTGTCGCGCGGCGGCATGAAGACCAAGATCGAGGCAGGGCGCATCGCGCTTTCCGCCGGTACGGACATGGTGATCGCCTCGGGCAAGGTGCTGCATCCTCTGCGGGCGCTGCGTGACGGAGTGCCGTGCACATGGTTCCTTGCGCCGTCGGATCCGGTGACTGCCAGGAAGCGCTGGATTGCCGGACAGCTCGAGCCCCGGGGAACGGTTGTGATCGACCCAGGGGCGGAGCGCGCGCTGCTCGCGGGCAAGAGCCTGCTGCCGGCCGGCGTGACGCGCGTCGAAGGCCAGTTCGACCGCGGCGATGCCGTGATCATCCGCAACAATAGCGGTCGCGAGATCGGCCGGGGCCTGATCGCCTATGCGCACGACGATGCAGCGCGTATCATCGGCCGCCGAAGCAGCGAGATCACTGAGATCCTCGGCCATGAGGGCCGTAGCGAGCTCATCCATCGCGACAACATGGTTCTGAATCGGAAGTAGCCGCCATGAACAGGCCGGATCGCAATATCCAAGGCGCGGAAACGGCAGATCTGATGCGCGGGATGGGGCTCGCAGCGCGAGCAGCCTCGCGCCAGATCGCGCTGGCTCCTCCGGCGCAGAAGAACGAGGCGCTCACGGCTGCCGCAAAAGCTGTGTGGGACGGAGCTTCGGCCATTCTGGAGGCCAACGCCAAGGACCTGGAGGCCGCACGCAGCAGGGGCACGACCGCAGCCTTTCTGGACCGGCTGACGCTGAACAAATCCCGGATCGAAGCGATCGCACGGAGCCTCGAGGACATCGCCGCTCTCGATGATCCGGTCGGCACCGTCCTGGCTCGATGGAAGCGGCCGAACGGCCTCGTCATCGAGCGGGTACGTGTGCCGCTGGGCGTCATCGGCATCATCTACGAGAGCCGGCCCAACGTGACTGCGGATGCCGGTGCGCTTTGCCTGAAAAGCGGGAACGCCGCCATTTTGCGCGGCGGCTCTGAAAGCCGGCATTCGAGCCGGGCCATTCACGCCTGCCTGGCGCAAGGCCTCAAGGCTGCTGGCCTGCCGGAAGCCGCCATTCAGCTCGTGGCGACGACGGATCGCGAGGCGGTTGGCGAGATGCTTAAGGGGCTCGATGGCAATATCGACGTCATCGTACCCCGTGGCGGGAAGAGCCTCGTCGCCCGGGTGCAGGACGAAGCGCGCGTGCCGGTCTTCGCGCACCTCGAGGGGATCTGCCACACTTACGTCGACAAGGATGCCGATCTCGACATGGCGCGCGAGATCGTGCTGAACGCCAAGATGCGCCGTCCGGGCATCTGTGGGGCAACCGAAACGCTGCTGGTGGACCGCGCTGCGCCCGCGAACGTCCTGCCGGCGCTGGTGAAGGCATTGATCGAGGCCGGCTGCGCCGTGCGCGGTGACGAGGCGGCGCAAGCCGCTGACCCGCGCGTCACGCCGGCCACGGAGGAGGACTGGTCGACTGAATATCTGGATGCCATCATTTCAGTGAAGGTGGTGGACGGAGTCGATGGCGCGATCGATCACATCGCCCGCTACGGCTCACAGCATACCGATGCCATCATCACCAACGACGCAGCCAGTGCGGAGCGTTTCCTGCAGCGGGTCGATTCGGCCATCGTCCTGCACAACGCTTCCACGCAGTTCGCGGATGGGGGTGAGTTCGGCTTCGGCGCGGAGATTGGCATTGCCACCGGCAAAATGCACGCCCGCGGACCCGTCGGCGTCGAGCAGCTCACCAGCTTCAAGTACGTCGTGCGCGGTGCCGGCCAGGTGAGGCCGGCATGACCCTGGCTTTTCAAAGCACGATGGGGCCGGGCCCGATACTCTGTTCACCTCTCCCATGGGGAGAGATCCGCCCCCAGGGCCGGATGAATCGGGAGACCCTCCTCACCCCTACCCTTTATCCGTCGGGGAGAGGGAGCCCGGCTGTGCGCTTGGCGCCTGTCGATCCAATCCAGAAAAGCCCCTCTCGGATTGCGAGGGCCTGAGGGATGCGCAGGAGCGCGCCGGTCCGGTTCGGCTCTGTCAGGGTCCGAACACCGCTCGTCACATCCGGTCAACGGGTCGGTGTCATGGGGGGAACGTTCAACCCACCCCATGCCGGCCACGTCCTCATCAGCCACATGGCGCTGACGCGCCTCCGCCTGAACCAGCTCTGGTGGGTGGTGACACCTGGCAATCCGCTGAAGGAGACGGGCGACCTGCCGCCATTGGAGGAGCGCATGGCCGCCTGTCGCGCCATGACTGCGGATCCGCGAATCAAAATTACGGGCTTCGAGGAGCAGCTCGGGACCCCCTATACGGCGGCCACGCTGGCCTTTCTGGCAAGGCGCTATCAATCCGTCCGGTTCGTCTGGGTAATGGGCGCCGATAATCTGGCAAGCTTCCACCGCTGGCAGCACTGGCGCGAGATCATGCATCTGATGCCGATCGCCGTGATCGACCGGCCGGGCTGGCGCCATCGGGCGCTGGCCTCCAAGACCGCTCACGCTTTCCGGGACGCTTACGTGCCGGAGACCCGGTCCGGCGATCTGCCCGACTTGACGCCGCCGGCTTGGACCCTGTTGACCGGGCCTTTGTCTCCCCTGTCATCGACAGCCATCCGGGCCATGCGCCGGGCGAACGCCACCGATCGGCAACAGTATGTGGCCAAGGCGCAACCGTTTGGCGGCCAGGGTTGAAAATCCGTATCGAAACCACTTAGTCTAGAGACGGCCGCCTTGGAGGGGCCGCCAACGGCTGTTGCCGAGACCACATGAGAGTGGAGCGTGGTCCTCGGGTAGCACCCCAACGGGACTTGATGGCGAAAGGAAACCCACGACACGATGCAAGCCGCTTTTGAGGGCGCCCGCCGCGGCGCGCCTCCAGCCGAACTCGTTTCCGACGGAATGGGTTCGGAAGCCCTCCTCACCCACGTCGCCCACTGGCTCGATGAGGCCAAGGCCGAGGACGTGGTCACGATCGATCTCCGAGGGAAATCGTCGATCGGCGACTTCATGGTGATTGCGACCGGCCGGTCGGATCGACACGTCGGGGCCATAGCCGATCAGATCCAGCGCAAACTGAAGGAGCATGGCTTCGGCCGTGTCCGCGTCGAGGGCGCGGAAGCCTGCGACTGGGTGCTGATCGACGCGATCGACGTGATCGTCCACGTCTTCCGTCCAGAGGTGCGCGAGTTCTACAATCTGGAGAAGATGTGGTTGTCAGACCGCCCGGCGGACGGCGCCCAGCACTGACGGCTCGAACGCGTCTGACCTGATTGCGCGGGCCGGTCCCGCGAAAGGGGGGCGGCCATGCGCATCATCATCGCCGCCGTCGGACGTCTCAAGGACGGCCCCGAGCGCCAGCTCGTCCAGCGCTATCGCGACCGGCTGGCGGCGAGCGGTCGTGCGCTCGGCTGGGGACCTGTCGACATCATCGAGATTCCTGAAAGCCGCGCGCCGGACCCGAGCACACGCAAGTCCGAGGAGGCTGCTCGACTGCTCGCGAAGGTCGGCGAAGCGGGAAAGATGGTCGCCCTCGATGAAAACGGCCGCGAATTCACCAGCGACGAATTCGCCGTGTATCTGCGCATGCAGCGCGAATCGGGTGTTCGCTCGCTCGCCTTTTTGATCGGCGGACCGGACGGGCACGGGGCCGAGGTCCTGGCCGACGCCGATCTCAGGCTGTCGTTCGGCCGGATGACGCTGCCGCACATGCTCGTCCGCGTTCTACTCGTCGAGCAGCTTTACCGCGCTGCCACGATTCTGTCGGGACACCCTTATCATCGAAGCTGATCTGGCAGTCGGCAGGAAGATTAGCCAAAGGCGTTGATGCCGAGCAGTGTTCGGCCAATCACCAGATTATTGATCTGAGTCGTCCCGTCAGGGATCGTCAGCATGCGCGCGCTGCGGAAGTGGCGCTCGACTGGGAACTCGCGGCTGATCCCAGAGGCGCCATGCACCTGGATGGCTTTCGACGTAATCCGCACGGCCGCCTCCGTGGCGAAGGCCTTGGCCATCGCTGCCTCGATGTTCGTGCCCTTGCCGAGTGTGAGCTGTGACAGGGCGCGATAGACCAGGAGGCGCGCCGCCTCGAGCTCGGTCGCCATCTCAGCAATGAGCTGCTGCACGAGCTGATGGCCGCCGATCGGCTTGCCGAACTGTTCGCGCTGCTGAGCATAGGAAATGCTGGCCTCGAGGCTGGCCTGGGCCATCCCGAGCCCAAGGAGTGAAATAAAGCAGCGCGATCGCTCGAAACCCTTCATCGTCTCCCGCAGGCCACCGCCAAGGCCGCCGATCATGTTGGCGGCGGGAACCGAAACGTCATTGAGGATGATCTGCCCGAGCGACCAGCCGTTCAATCCGATCTTCTCGATCTCCCGGGTCTCAAAACCGTGCTCGGCGCGGTCAACCAGGAACATCGTGAACTCCTGATCGCCGGTTGCTGCCACGACAGTGGCATAGTCGGCAACCGAGCAGTTCGAGATCCACATCTTCTCGCCGTTGATGCGGTAGTGATCGCCGTCCCTGAAGGCGCGCGTGCGCATGGCACGAACGTTCGAACCGACATCTGGCTCGCTGATCGCCGAGCAGCCGATCAGCTCGCCCCGGAGCGTCGGGCCAAGATACCGCGCCTTCAGCGCCTCCGAGCCGCCGTTGTAGACCTTGATCGCCGCGCCCTCGTTGACGAACGCGGCGCCCGCAAGGTCGGGAGAGACGCGTGCCAGCTCCTCATAAAGAAGACCGCTCGTCAGGAAATCGAGCCCCGCTCCGCCCCCATCCTCTGGCACCCAGCCGCATCCGACTCCGTACTCTGCAGTCATACCAAGCAGCTTTTTCAGCACCGGGGCCGGGATCAGCGTGTCGCGGTATTCAGCGGTGATCGGGCGAATGTCGCGATCGATGAAGCGGCGCCAGGCATCGAGCGCCATCCGCTGCTCTTCGGAAAGATCGAAGTCCATGGCCTATTCCCCGCGGAAGACTGGTTGGCGCTTTTCGAAGAAGGCCTGGATTCCCTCCTCATAGTCGCGAGTGCTTTCGAGTGGACGGCGCAAGCGCTCGTTAAGAGCAACTGCACCGTCGAAGTCGAGGTCGGCTCCCTCGTTCACCATGCGCTTGACGGCGGCGACGCCCAGCGGGCTCGTAACCTTCACCTGCTCGGCGATCTCAAGTGCCTTCGCCAGGTGCCGACCCGGCGGCACGACCCACTCGACAATGCCGAGGTCCAGCGCTTCCGCGGCACCGACCCGGCGCGCGGTAAAGAACAGCTCCTTGGCCCGAGCGCGTCCGATCAGTCGCGGCAGCGCTATGGCAGCCCCCGATCCGGGATAAGCCCCAAGCGTCATTTCCGGAAAAGAGAAGACCGCTCTTTCGGTGGCAACACGAAGGTCGCAGAACAGCGCAAGCTCAAAGCCGCCGCCGAGGCACCACCCGTCTATGGCCGCAATGGCGGGTTGGGGCAGCTCGTGGAGCAGCCGGTTGACACGCCAACCGCGCGTTCGCTGCTGCCACTTGCCGTCTGGATCGAGCGTCCGCCGCTCTTTCAGATCCGTACCGGCCGAGAAGGCTTTCTCACCTGCGCCTGTAATGACGACGGCGCGGATGTCCCGGCGGCCAGCGATCTCCTCGAGTTTTTCCGCCATCGACTCGGCCAGGGCGCTGGAGATGGCGTTGAGGCTTTCCGGCCGGTTCAGCGTCAGGAGCGCGATGCCCTGGCGTTCCTCGTAAAGAAGGATCGACATTCTTCCCTCCCAGCGTCAGTCGACGAAGGCGCGGATGTTGACGGCGGCGCCGACAACCTCGCCGCGCTGGTTCGTGCAACGGACGTCAGCGATGACGCGGCGCTTCTCCCGGTTCACCTCGCGGATGGTATAGACCGTCGTAATTGTGTCTCCGAGGAAGACGGGCGCGGGAAAGCGCACGCGATCGTAGCCGAGCGAGACCGTCCGCCCGAGCTGGAGCCGCGCCGACGCCGCAGACATGAAGCCCATCAGCAAAGTTCCATGGGCGATGCGCCGGCCGTAGCGGCCCTCGCGCATGTACTGCTCGTTGACGTGGTTCGGTGAGAAGTCACCGGAGATTCCTGCATACAGGTAGACGTCGGACTCCGACACCGTCTTGGTGATCTGGGCGGAGGCTCCGATTGGGACAGCGTCGATACCTGACTTCGACATTCGCTTCTCCTTACTCGCGCGGCCGTCAGCTTGCCCGCTGTTCCGACAGCCACTCCTGGAGGACCTCCTCCGTGTGCTCCCCGAGGACGGGAGGTGCCCGCCACTCCGCTGCGACATCGAAGTTTCCGTATTTGACCGCCGGCCCGATGACCGGGATGCGGCCGTAAGCCCGGTGCTCGACCTCCCGGCGCATGCCTCGGTGCAGCACCTGCGGGTGCTCGAAGACCTGCCGAATGTCGTTCACGGGTGCACAAGGCACTTGGACCCGCTCCAAGGCGGCCTGCAGATCGGCAGTCGTGTAGCGGCGCACTTCAGCGTCGAGGATCTCGTGGACCACATCCCGGTTGGCCACTCGTGCGGGCAGCGTCGCGAAACGCTCGTCCTCCAGGAGATCTTCCCGTCGGAGCACCGAAAGGAAGGACTCGAACAAATTCTGCATGCCGGCGGCGATGATCAGCCAGCCGTCGGCGGTCCGGAAAGCCTTGTAGGGCACCTGGCCCGGGTGCTCTGAACCCCACTTCTCCCTGATGCTTCCGGCAAGGAACCATTCCATCGCAGCGTCCACCAGGAAGCTGACCTCGCTCTCGAGCAGGCTGGTCTCGATGCGCTGACCTCTGCCTGTGCGCTCGCGCGCGAAGAGCGCCGTCACGATGGCGCCCATGGCGTACTGGCCGCAGATGAGATCGAAGGCGGAAGTGCCAAGCTTGATGGGCGCACCGCCACGCTCGCCCGTGATGCTCATGTATCCACCTTCGGCCTGGATCGTCAGGTCGAAAGCCCCTTTGTCGCGACCGGGGCCATCCGCACCCATTCCCGACATCGTCGCGTAGATCAGTCGCGGGTTAAGGGCAGCGAGCGCTTCGTAGCCGAGGCCTAGGCGGTCCATCACGCCAGGGCGAAAATTTTCAACGACGACATCCGCCGTCGCTGCGAGACGCTGTGCGGTTTCTCGTCCCGACGGCGTTTTCATATCGAGAACGATAGAGCGCTTATTTCGGTTGACGGCGAGAAAGCTCATGCCGTGTCCGTGATAAAAGGGCGGCCCCTGATGGCGGATCGGATCGCCGCCGGGCGCTTCGACCTTCACCACGTCTGCCCCGAGATCGCCAAGCAGCATCGTGCAGAACGGCCCCGCGTAGAGCCTAGTGAAGTCCAGGACGCGAATACCGCTGAGAGCTTTCTGCATGGGAAAACCGTGAGTTTTGGTCATCATTGGATTGCAACGAGCTCCTGGACCGGCTGCCCATCAGGGCCGCGACGGTAGGAGAGGTGTTTCAGCCAGGCGGAATCGTCCTGTTGCCTGTGGTCGCGGCGCTGATGTGCACCGCGGCTTTCGGTACGGGCCAGGGCGGCGCGCAGGATCAGGCGAGCGATCAGCAGCATGTTGCGGGCTTCGAGCGCGGCTATGCTCTCCGAGGTGCTCTCCACTTTTAGACCGGCGTCGACCTCGGCCTGCAAGCGATCGGCATCGGCAATGCCTGCAGCGAGCCCGGTCGCGTCTCGATAAAGCCCTGCCGCACGGGCCATCAGTTGCCGGACGGCGCGCTTGATCTCGATAGGCTCCGCGCTGCCGTGGGTTCGTCCTGCCGCGCGAAGAGAATCGACGGCCATACGCTCGATCCGCGGCCAGTCCCGGGCGGCTGGCGCCAGCAGTCCGGAAGCCGCTCCGCGGCCGGCGATTGCCCCGAAGATGATCGTTTCGCTGCCGCCGTTGCCGGCAAGACGGCTCGCGCCGTGCACGCCACCGGCCGCTTCCCCGCAGGCATAGAGGCCGGGAACACCTGACCAGCCATGGTGATCGATGTGCACGCCACCCATCTGGCTATGCGCGGCAGGACGGACCCGCGGACCCTCGACAGTCGGATCGACGCCCGCTGCCCGCAGGCGCTTGCAATGCGAAATGTAGCTCTCCAGGCGCTCGCGGGGGACGCTTGTCGTATCGAAGAGGACCGTGTCGTCGGGAAAGCCCCGGCCTTCATCGATCTCCTGTTGGATGCACAGCGACATGCGAGCCTTCTCGATCCGCTTTTCGCCGTGCTCCGGGTTGTAGCGAAACATGAACCGCTCGCCCTTGGCGTTGATCAGGCGAGCGCCGTCGCCCAGCATGGCCGTCGGCATCTCCAGACCGCGGCATTCCTCCGGCCACACTGTCACGACCGGCTCGAACTGGACGAACTCCATGTCCACAAGCCTCGCCCCGACATCGTAGGCGAGGGCGTATGAATCCGCGGCGATGTCGGCAGGATAAGTGCTGTCGTCATAGATGCGGCCAATGCCTCCCATGGCGAGGACCGTCGCCCGCGCCCGAATGGCCAGCAGCTCGCCCGTATGGCGCTTGACCAGCAGTGCGCCGACAACCTCACCCTGATCCGAGAGCAGGGAGATGACTTTCCAACCCTGACACGTCGCAACCCCGATAGCTTTGGCGCGCGCTTTCAGGTAGTCGAGAATCACCCTGCCCGTGCCCTCGGGGACGAAGACCGAGCGGGGATAGGTATTCCCCGAAAGATGGCGCTGCAGAACACGCCCGTTTTCGCGGGCGAACGGCACCCCAAGCCCATCAAGCTCCCGGAATGATGGCACGGCCTGGGCTGCCATCGCTTGGACGAGGCGACGATCGTTCAGCCCATATCCGCCGCGGACCATGTCGTCGAAGTAGACCTGCGGCCCGTCGGCCGGATCGGACGCCCCGAGGGGAATGTTGGCGCCGATCACGTAGGGTGATGCTCCGTGGGCGAGACTGGCCAGGACGACGCTGCAATCGGCCTCGCGCGCGGCGACGGCGGCACGGTAGCCGGCAATGCCGCCCCCTAGCACGAGGACGTCAGTCGTCATCACGCTTTCGATTTGGCTCGAGGTGACACCCATCGCAGCCTACTCGCTTGCGCTGGCGGCTTGCGGCGTTTGCGGCGCGGGCCTCCAGATCCACCACAAGAGCAGCGCCACTGCAATGAGCCCGAATCCGATCAAATCCGTCAGAATGCCGGGCTTGATCAGCGCTAGCGCGCCCCCGCCGAGAAGCAGGCGCTGCAGCCAGTTGGCAGGTCCGCCCAGAAGATAGCCCTGAACCGCTGCAGCAAGGGCGATGATTCCGACCAGACTCGTCACGACCGCAAGAGCGATGACGAACGGCGTGCCTTGAAGGAGCAGGGCTGGATTGTAGACCCAGATGTAGGGCAGCAGAAATCCAGCGAGCGCCAGCTTGAAGGCGATCACCCCCGTCGTCGTCGCGTTCGCTCCCGCGAGGCCGGCTCCGGCATAAGCCGCGATCGCGACGGGCGGCGTCACGTTGGCCAGAACGCCGAAGTAGAAGACGAACATGTGCGCAGCGAGCGGGTTGACGCCCATCTCGACCATGGCCGGCACGACAAGGGTCGCGAGGATGATGTAGACGGCCGAAGTGGGCAGGCCCATGCCGAGGATCAGCGAGATGATCATGGTAATGATCATCAGCACGAAGAGGCTGCCGCCGGCGAGGTCGATCATGATGCTGGAGAGGCGGGTCGCGAGGCCTGTCAGCATCAGTATTCCGATGATAATTCCGGCGCAGGCGCAGGCTGCGGCGACCTCGAGCATTCCGGTGCCGCTTGCGCGCAGTGCTGTCCAGATGCGGTTGGGATACATACGCGTGGCGCCGCGCAGGAAGCTCACTGCGAGAACGGCAACGATGCCATAGAAGGCAGAGGTCACGGGGGTATATTCGATCACGACGAGCAGGTAGACGAGCAGGACGAGCGGGGCGAGCAGGTGCCAGCCACCCTTGAATATCCCCCAGGCGCTCGGCAGCTCGCTTCGCGGCAGCCCCTTGATGCCCGCCTTGGCGACCTCGAAATCAACCATGGTCAGGACGGCCAGGAAGTAGAGGATGCCGGGAAAGATGGCGGCCGTCATGATCTCAGAGTAGGGAGCGCCAAGAAACTCGACCATGATGAACGCGGCCGCTCCCATGACGGGAGGCATAATCTGTCCGCCGGATGAGGCTGCCGCCTCGACCGCGCCGGCAAACGCGGGCCTGAGGCCGGCGCGTTTCATGACGGGGATCGTGAATGTGCCCGTCGCTACGACATTGGCGACTGCCGATCCCGAGATGGTGCCCATCATGGCGCTGCCGACGACCGCCACTTTCGCGGGGCCGCCCCGCATCCAGCCCAGTCCGGCGTAGCTCCAGTCGATGAAGAACTTGCCGGCACCGGAGGTGTCGAGGAAACCGGCGAAGATGATGAAGATGGCGACATACGTGGCAGAGACCTGCAGCGGTGTTCCCGCAAGTCCCGATGTCGTCAGATAGAGAGTGGAGGCGATCCGCTCGAGATCATAGCCCCGGTGCCCGAGCGCACCTGGCATGTATGGCCCGACGAAGCCGTAGATCAGGAAGAGGATGGCCAGGATTGGCAGCGCCCATCCGACGATGCGGCGCGTCGCATCGATGACGAGAACGACAGCCAGGACCCCGAGCCACACTCCGACCGCAGTTGGATCGCCGGCGCCGCGACGCGAGATTTCCAGGAAGTTGATGACGGCATAGGCGCTGATGGCGACCGATCCTAGGATCAGCAGAGAGTCGATCGACCATCGCAGTAATGTGCGCGCCTTGGAGCCCTCGGCAACGAAGGGGCGTGTCAGAAAAATCAGGACGAGGGCGAAACCCAGGTGGGTATAGGCCTGCTGCATGGTGGGCAGCGTGCCCGCATAGCTCGTCCACAAGTGGAAGAGTGAGAACGCCGCCGCAATCGCCGCGACGACGCTGGCGCACCAGTTGCGTTCCACTATGAAGCTCCTCGCCCGATGAGCGACCGGCTGAGGTCAAACCGCCAAATCCATCGGTCACACGGCGTTCGAGATGCGCACCCGCACCTCGAACGAAGCCGGCAACTTTAGAGAAGTCCTTGCTCCTTCAGGTATTTTTCAGCGCCAGGATGGAACGGAATGACCCCCTTGATCCCCCGGGTCGCAGTCTCCCGGTTCCACTCCTTGCCGAGGGCGTGAGCCGCGACAAGCTCGTCGTGGTTCTCGAGCAGGCTCTTGGTAACCGCGTAGGCTGTCGGCTCGTCAACGGTGTCAGCCGCGACGAGGATTGTGGAGACACCGAAGCTGCCCGGAATATCCTTGTCGTGGCCCTTATAGACGCCGCCGGGAATTGGGGTTTTCACCCAGAACGGATACTGCTCGTTCAACTTGTCGAGGATTTCCGGGTCCGGATTGATGAAAATGACGTCAGCACCGTCGGTGCTGGTGATCTCGGTGATCGCGCCCGCCGGGGTTGAGGTGATAAAGATTACGGCATCGACGCGGCCATCCTTGAGCGCGCCGGCACCATCGGCGTGCCCGAGATATTCCGGCTGCCAATCATCGTTCATCTTAAGGCCGTGCGCCTCGAGCACAATCTGGCCGATTTCGTTGCCTATCGAGCCCGCTGCGCCGAGCGAGACGCGCTTGCCCCGCAGGTCCGCGATGGACTTAATGCCGGTGCTCCGCAGCGTGTAGAGGTGCCAGATGATCATGTGGCCGCCGATGAGGCCCTTGAAGTTCGTGATGGGCGTGCCCTCAAAAGCGCCCTTTCCCTTGGTTGCCAGGTAGGCTTGGTCATTCGTCGACAGCGCGAGGTCGACCTTCCCGTTCTTGAGAAGGTTCAGATTGTCATTTGTGCCGCCGGTCACCTCGGTGTTGACATTGAGCTGCGGGTAGTGCTTCGAGATCACCTTGGCCATCGCGCTGCCAAGCGGGTACCAAGTGCCACCGACGCTCGAAGTGGCCAGTGACAGGAACTGGCGTTTCGGGGCCGCCATTTGGGCCCAGGCGGGCAGGCAGAACGTAGTGGCAAAGCCCACCGTTGCCGTCGCAAATGACCTGCGTGTCAGGGTCATGCTTTTCTCCTCCCGAGGCTAATTCGAAGCGCCTTGCGCTGGCGCTTTCGCGGTCATTATTTCCGCTCAACGATCCCATCTTGTGGTAACTATGATCGAAGATCAAGGATAAATCCAAGTAGCTCTGATGACCGGATCCCCAGCCCTGCAGCCGATCGATACAACCCCGATGCACGACCGGGCTTACCGGGCCCTGCGTCGCGCCATCATGGCTGGCGTCTACGCGCCGGGCGAAACCATCAGCCTCGGCCGGCTCGCGAAGGCGCTTGGGACAAGCATCATGCCTGTGCGGGAAGCGCTGCGGCGTCTCGCTGCTGAGCGCGCCGTCGAGATCATACCCAAGCGGGGCGTGCGCATTCCTCAGATCACGCGGGAGAAATACGAGGACCTTGGCCGGGTGCGGCTCGAATTGGAAGGTATGGCGGCCGAAATGGCGGCGCACCGGATCACCGGCACCGAGCTCGAGTCCTTAGAACTCTATTGTGCGCAGATGAACGAAATCGCCCACGATGGCGCGAGATGGCAGGAGTACGTCGTTATCAACTGCGACTTTCACTTCACGGTCTATCGGAGCAGCCACTCAGAGGTTCTCTTGCCACTGATCGAAATCCTTTGGCTACAGAGCGGCCCGCTCTTGAGCCTCTACAGGGAGCGAGGCATCCGGCGAAAGCCCGGGCTCCACGAAGCGATTATTTCTGCACTCAAGGATAGGGATGCAGTAGCTGCTCGTGAAGCGGTGCAGGCCGACCTCTGGAATGGCATCGACTTCATCAGGTCGGTGGCGCCGTTTTGAGCTTTATTCCGATTGCAAGCTGGGGCTACCACCGCGCTGGCCGTTTCTCCGCGAACGAGGCGAGGCCTTCGCCGGCTTCATCGGACTGACGCTTCAGAGCATGGCTCACGACGAGGGCGTCCATGATGTCGGCGTCGACCTTGCCCGACGCGTGCTCGAGTGCGAGGGCCTTGGTCTCGGCCATGGCTTCGGGGCCATTGGCGAGCAGAGCCCCGATGATCCGCTCGCCTGCTGCCTCGAGATCGGCCGCTGGGACGATCTCGTGTACGAGCCCGATGCGGCGTGCTTCCTCTGCGGTGAAGCGTTCGGCTGTCAGCGCGTAGCGGCGGATCTGACGCGCGCCGATGGCATCCGCGAGCTGCGGAATGATGATGGCGGCCGTCAAACCCCAGCGCACCTCGGAGATGGCAAATTTAGCGTCTTCGGCCGCGATGACGATATCGCAAGCTGCGATCAGGCCGGTGCCGCCGCCGACGCAGAAGCCCTGGACCAATGCGACGGTGGGCACCGGCAGCCTGTTCAGCCTGTCCACCGCTTCGGCCGTGCGGCGCGAGGCGTGCTCGTTCTCCTCGGGCGAGCCAGCCCGGACAGCATTGAGCCAGGTCAGATCGGCCCCAGCCTGGAAATGACGGCCGTTGCCGCTGATGACCACCGCACGAACCTTAGCATCACCTGCAAGTGCGTCCATCGCCGCGTGCAGGCCCTCGATCATGGCATCGTTGTAGGCGTTATTGACCTCGGGACGGTTGAGCGCGACGCGAGCGACGCCACGCTCGTCGACGAGCCAGAGGACGGGATTGGACATCTTCCACTCCATCCCTGAGTGTTCAGGGCCAGACCCCGGCAGGTCTGGCCCTTTCTTTCATTGCTTCTCGGGCTGGGGCTGACGCCCTAGCCTGACGTTTCGCAGCAGCATGTAGGCCCAGAGCGCGAGCGTGAGGACACCCAGGGTTCCCGCGATCGGGCGCGAGAAGAACCCGAGCAGCGAGCCATCCGCCTTGATCATCGACGTCATGAAGCTCTGCTCGAAGAGCTCACCCAGCACCATGCCAAGGATCATCGGGCCGACCGGGAAGCCGTTCTCCTCGAGAATCCAGCCCAAGATACCAAGCACCAGCATGATGATGATGCCGTAGGGGGAGTTCGTCATCGCATAAGAGCCGACGATGCAGAACAGCAGGATGATGGGCAGCAAAATGTTGCGCGGGGTGCGCAGAGTCTGCTTCGCGAGCTTGATGGCCGTCCAACCGATGGGCACCATCATTAGATTGGCGAGCACAAAGATGATGAACACGGCATAGATGAGCTGCGGATTCTGCAGGAACACGGACGGGCCCGGGTTCATGTTCTTCATGTAGAGAACGCCGATCACGATGGCAGTGATCGAGTCACCCGGAATGCCGAACACGAGCGCCGGAATCCAGGCTGCAGCCACCGCTGAATTGTTGGCCGAGGTTGCATCGACGATGCCCTCGAGATGCCCCGTGCCAAACTTCTCCGGCTCCTTGGAAAACCGCTTGGAGACCGCGTAGGCAATCCAGGCGGCGATGTCCGCGCCAGCTCCGGGCAGGGCACCTATCCCTGTTCCGATGAGAGAGCTGCGAAAAAAGTTGCGCCAGTAACGGCGCCAGACCCCGCCAAGTCCGCGGAAGACATTGCCGACCTGCTGCTTCAGCACATCTCCCGCCTGACCGATCGTGACGACACCGCGCAACAGCTCCGAGACGGCGAATAGGCCGATCATAGCCGGGATGAAACTGATACCCTGCAGCATCTCGACAGAGCCGAACGTAAAACGAGGGTGCCCGGCCGCTGGATCGATCCCGATGGTCGCGACGGCCAATCCGATCAGCAGTGCAACAAATCCCTTAAGGGGATCCGATTGCGCAATGAACGTCGCGCAGGTGAGACCCAGTCCGGCGAGCCAGAAATACTCGAAAGACGAGAAGTTGAGCGCGATCTCCGCCAGCATGGGGGCTGCAATAATCAGGATGGCCACGCCGAACAGCCCGCCCGTGGCAGAGAACACGAGGTTCGACCCGAGGTTCAGATCGAGCAGCCCCTTGCGGGACATCAGGTAACTTTCGTCCGTGTAGGCTGCGGACGCCGGCGTGCCCGGAATTCTCATCAGCGCTGCAGGAATATCACCAGCGAAGATCGCCATGGCCGTCGCGGTGACGATGGCGCCGATGGCGGGCACCGGATCCATGAAGAACGTGACCGGCACGAGCAGCGCTGTCGCCATGGTGGCCGTGAGGCCCGGCATGGCACCGACGAACATGCCGAACATGGCCGAAGCCAGGCAGACCCACAGGACGTAGGGGTCGAGAACGAGGCCGAAGGCCTGGATGATTGCATCCCACATCGCGCTAGGCCTCAGAGTATATTGGTCAACAGTCCGCGCGGCAGCGGGACGCGCATCATGACCGCAAAGAACCAGTACATGATCCAAGTGGCTATCGCAGCCACTGGCACAGCGACGATGATGCGCGTCCTGAACCACAGAAACAGGATCAGGAGCATCGCGAAGGCGACCGGAATGAAGCCGATCGGCTCGGAAACGAGGATATAGACCAGGATCAAAAGCGGCAGCAGCAGGAATGATGCGACGCGCGAGGGATCACGTGTCCAATCCGCCATTGTGATCCAGCCCTCCCCGACGCGGCGCGCCGAAATCCCGCGAACGACAAGGATCGAGCCACAAATGATGAGCGCGGCTCCCAGAATGCGGGGAAACAGGGCGGGGCCGTACTTTTGCCCCGGGAAGTCCGGGAAATCGAGGGTCAGGTAGATCATGAAGATGCTGGCTGCTATCAGCACCAGACCCGAGATGGTGTCGTTGACTCGCATGGTTTGGTCGGCTTCGCGGTGTAAGGATTGAACGCGGCCCCGCAGACCTGAGCTGGGCTCAAGTGTTCAAACGATTTCAAATCGAAGGCGGGATGAAGGGTCGACTCCACCCTGGGCCCGCGGACCTCGTCATAAAAGATCCGCGGGGGACGCCTTGGATCAAGGAAACCGCACTATCGAACGGCGTCAAGCTTTCTTCGCCAGCCCGGCCGCCTTCATTGCGGCCTCCATCTTGGCGTCGCTCTCAGCCATGAATTTGGCAAACGCATCGGCATCGCCCCAGACCATGCCGAAGCCACGCGAGCTCATGAAGTCCTTGAACTCCTTCGAATCGTAGGCCTTCTTCAAAGACGCAGTAATCTTGGCCGATATATCGGCGGGCAGCCCCTTCGGGCCTGCGATGCCGCGCCAGGCGCCGGTTGAATAGTCGATTCCGGCAGCTTCTTTCAGGGTGGGGACATCCGGGAAGGCTGCATTCCGCTGCGAAGCCATAACAGCGAGGGAGCGAGCCTTGCCGGCGTCGATCATGGCCTTGGCTTCCGGCACCGAGCAGGTGACGATGTCGACACCGCCGGCCGCTAGATCCTGCATGGCCGGAGCAGCGCCGTTCGACGGCACCCACGGCACGTGATCCGGCTTGAGGCCCATGGCCGTCAGCCAGCCCACGAGGGCGAGGTGCCAGATCCCGCCCTGGCCCGTGCCGGAAGCCTTGAAGGTGCCGGCAGGCTTGGACTTGATAGCTTCGGCCAGTTCGCCAACGGTCTTGTAGGGGCTGTCAGCCGCGACCTGAATGCCTGGCGGGTCCTCGTTCATCAACGCCAGCGGCGTGTAGTCCTTCGGGCTGAGCTCGGTGAGGCCCTGGTGATGCATCATCGCGATCTCGACAGTGATCATGCCGAGCGTATATCCGTCGGGCGGCGCGGTCGCGATCGCCGAGTGGCCAACGACTCCGGAGCCGCCGGTGCGGTTCACGACATTAAAGGGCTGACCAAGGTTCTTCTCGAGAAGGGCTGCAACGATTCGCGCCGTGGCGTCGGTGCCGCCGCCCGCACCCCACGGACAGATGACCGTCACCGGCCTAGTCGGGTAGTCGGCTGCCCATACCGGCTTCATGCCGAGTGCTGCCGCCGCGCCGGTGGCAGCGCCTGCTGCAAGGATTTGTCGGCGATTGAATTTACCCATCGTGCAATCTCCCTAGTAAACGAACCCAGCGGCTTGGAAAATTGTCTTCGGAATCACCGTAACGTGACCCGGACGCCTATTGCAAGCTGGCGTGTCATGTGTACTCGAGTTTGGTTGGTCACGGACGGCAAGGCTCATGGAGCCGCAACGGAAGCCACAGAGGGCTGACGAGCCGTCCTCATCAACAGCCTTTGTTTGGTCAAAACTTTTCCGACAAGCTATCAACGCCGCACCACTCGGGCCCTGTAGATTGGCAGCCGGTCCGATCATGAGCGAAACCCTAGTCGAGTTTGCAGATGCGGAAATCCAGAACCGAACGTGTCAGCCGGACGAACCGAAGCCAGGGAATCTCTCGCCGCGGTCTGCTGTTAGGGGCGAGTGCCAGTGCGCTCGGCCTGAGTGCATCCGCCGTGAATGCTCAGGCGGCGGAGGCCAAGTGGTGGGAAAGCATCTTCGATCCAGCTCCACGGACGAGCAGACGGCGCATCTCGAGGCCCGAGCCGGAGGTGCCAGACGATCTCCGCCCGGATGCCACGCCCTGGCGCAGCACCGCCATGCTCCGGCAAATCGATGAGGCAATTGCGCGGTATCAGGAGATCGTCTCCAGTGGCGGCTGGCATCAGATACCGCCGGGCCGCACCTTGCGGCCAGGAGAAGAGGACGAGCGGGTACCCTATGTCCGGCATCGGCTGATCATCGAGGGTGATCTGCGCCCAGCCGGTCGATCCTACGATTACAGCTACACGTTCGACGCCCGGCTGGAAGCCGGCTTGAGAGAATTCCAGCGTCGCTACGGCGTGCGGGTCACGGGGCGCGTCGATCGCCCGACCTTGGCGCAGATGAATGTTTCCGCCTACCAGCGGCTCGAGCAGCTTCGACTCAACCAGCGGCGCATCCGCGACCTGCTGGAGGAAAAGATTGACGGCAATCGCTACGTGCTGGTCAACGTCCCGGCCTATCAGCTCGAGGCGGTCGAGAACGACATCGTGCGCCTGCGGCACCGGGTTATCGTCGGCAAGCCGGACCGGCAGACGCCGAGCATCCGGGCCACCATCCGTGGATTGAACTTCTTTCCATACTGGCGCGTGCCCGACAGCGTGGCGAAGCGCGACCTCATCCCGCGGCTCATTCAGGAGCCGCAGTACCTGCAAGAGCAGCAGATCCGCGCGTTCCAGGGCTTCGGCGGACCGGAGATCGACACCACGGCGATCGACTGGCGCATGGTCGACCCGGAGAAGGTGAAATTCCGTCAGGACCCGGGTCCGCAGAATGCGCTCGGCCTCGTGCGCATCGATATGCCGAACGAGCACATCGTCTATATGCACGACACGCCGATGAAGTCGCTCTTTAACCAGACAGGGCGCGCCTTCAGTGCCGGCTGTGTGCGTGTGCAGGACGTGTTCGAGCTTGTTGAATGGATCGCACGTTACGAGCCGGGCTGGGATCGCCCCGGTCGTGTCCAGGAGGTCCTGGCGGCGGGCGAGGCGCTGGACGTGAAACTCACGCACCCGATCCCGGTGTTCTTCGCCTATGTCACCGCGTGGGCGGAGGCCGACGGCCGGGCGGAATTCCGCCCGGACATCTACGGCAAGGACGGCTCCCGCGAGTTCATCGGCGAGAGCGATCCGGAGGCGGTGGCTCTGCCGCACGCGCTCGCCCCCTGACGGGCGGCAACAGTCGGGCATTCTGTATTGACCCTTCTTGACCGCATGCGGCCGGTTTCGCGAAACTGGCCGGTGCCGGCACGCGAGCCCGGCACGCGCCACGGAGGGGAGCGCCATGTTGCCGTTAGCGGGTTATGCCGATCGTCTGTCCGTTCGCCCCGGTGAGACGATCGCCTTCAAGGTCTCGAATGCAACAGGCGCGCCGGTGAAGACGCGGCTCGTTCGCGTCATCTCGGCAGATGCCAATCCGGCAAGCCCGGGCATCCGCGAAGAGCCGGTCGACTCGTCCGTGCGCGTCGTGCGCGAGCCGGAGCGTTACGGGCTGGAGCGCGGGTCCTATGCGCGGATCGACGGCGGCATCGCGTTGGCTGGCCTGTCGAGCTTCACACTGATCGCGACCGTTCAGCCGACGCTCCTCGGCCGCAACTGTGCGATCCTATCGCTCCTCGATGCCGACGGGCGGCGTGGTGTCGGGCTCGGCATGGACGAGGCGGGCCGTTTCGTCGGCACCTTCGGCCTCGGAGAGATCAGCGAACGGCTGGAGTGCCCGGAGCCTGCTCGCGACCATACCTGGTACCGCATCTGGCTCACCTACGACGCGCGGAGCCGTCAGGCGATCATTGGCCAGCAGGCCCTGAAGACCGGCCGTCCGGAGGGGCCAGCCGGCACGGCGGGCGCGGAGGTGAGCCTGCCGCAACCCATCGGCGCGCGGCAGATCCTCATCAGCGCCGCGGGCGACGAGAACGGCGGCCTCACCTTCAATGGCCGCATCGAGCGGCCGATGATCTTCGACCGCGTCCTGTCGGCCGATGACATCGCGGCCGCCGCGGACGAAAAACCTGTTCCGGGGCTGGTGGCCGGCTGGGACTTCTCGCGCGAGATTTCCTCGACCCGCATCATCGACATCGGCCCGCACGGGTTGCACGGCCAGCTCGTCAACATGCCGACCCGCGCCGTCACCGGCTCCAAGTGGACCGGGCGCGAAATGGCCTGGCGGCACGCGCCCGAGGAATACGCGGCGATCCACTTCCACGAGGACGACATCGACGACTGCCGCTGGCCGACGGCCTACGAATGGACGGTGCCGCAGGACCTGCGCTCGGGCACCTATGCGCTGAGACTCGAGGCGGGCGGCGAAGAGGAGAACATCCCGTTCTTCGTCGTGGTGCCGAAGGGGCGCAAGACGGCCGACATCTGCCTGCTGGTCTCGACCTTCACTTACGTCGTCTACGGCAACCACGCGCGGCCCGAGTGGCTGACCGACCCGGCCTGGCGCACGGCCTGGGAGGATCAGACGAGGGCCTGGGGCGGCTATCCACACAATCCGGGCGAGCACCGCGAGTATGGCCTTTCCACCTACAACTATCACACGGACGGCAGTGGCATCTGCTTCGCCACCTGGCACCGGCCGATGCTCAATGTACGGATCGGCTATATCACCTATCCGTACCCGGAAATCCGCGGCTCGGGGCTGCGCCACTACCCGGCCGACTCGCACCTCATCGCGTGGCTCGAGGCCAAGGGCTACAGCTACGACCTCATCACCGACTGGGAGCTGCACCACGAGGGCTACGAGCTCCTGAAGCCCTACCGCGTGGTGATGACCGGCTCGCACCCGGAGTATTACACGCGCGAGATGCTGGATGCGCTCGAGGCTTACCGCAATAACGGTGGGCGCTTCTGCTACCTCGGCGGCAACGGCTTCTACTGGAAGATCGCGCTGTCGAAGGAGAAGCCAGGCCTCATCGAGATCCGCCGCGCCGAGGGCGGCATCCGCGCCTGGGCGGCGGAGGTCGGCGAGTACTACAACCAGCTCGACGGCGAGTACGGCGGCCTCTGGCGCCGCAACGGCCGTCCGCCGCAGGAGCTGTGCGGCGTCGGCTTCACCGCGCAGGGCAACTTCGTCGGCTCCTACTATCGCGTGCTGCCCGAAGCCCGCGATCCGCGCGTCTCATGGATTCTCGAAGGCATCACGGACGAGAAGATCGGCGACTTCGGCCTCTCGGGCCACGGCGCCGCGGGCTTCGAGCTCGACCGCACCGACAAGCGCCTCGGCACGCCGCGCCACGCCATCGTCATCGCCCGCTCCGAGAACCACCCGCCCGAGGCCCCCTGGGTTCTGGTCCCCGAGGAGCAGCTCACTCACATCACGACGATCCCCGGCGAGCCCCCTCAGCAGCTCATCCACGCCGACATGACCTTCTTCGAGACGCCGGGTGGCGGCGCGGTGTTCTCGACGGGCTCGATCACCTTCTGCGGCTGCCTGCCGGTGAACGGGTTCGACAATAACATCTCGCGGCTGCTGCAGAATGTGGTGGATCGCTTTCTTGATCCGGAGGCGAGGTTTGAGGTGCCTGCAATATGAGTGCATTTCGGTCGTTACTTCCCGCGCGTAAACTGCACAAAAGGGGGAAGTCATGAGGAGCATAGCTCTGCACACTGCCAGAACATTCAGCTTGTTGCTGCTGCTAGGCTGCTTTTCTGAAAATGTCGCCGCAAAATTCCTTGAAAAGACAAGCGTGGACATCTGGGAAATTGCCGCAGTATCCGACGATCAAACTGATGCATTCAGCCACTGCAGCGCGAGTGCAATCTATGCAAACGGTATGATATTAGCTTTCTTTGTCGGCAGCGAGTTCAACTGGCAAATTGGTTTGGCGAACCCGGCTTGGCAGCTAGTGCCCAATAGCCGCTACCCGATTACCTATCAGATAGATGATTCTCCCTTGTTCACAGCTGAAGCTGTGGTGACCGGGCCTGATATGGTAACCGTTCCTATGAAAGATAGCTCATCCCTATTCGAGCTATTCAGAAAAGGTTGGGAGTTGAGGATCCGAGCTGCAGGTGGTGAATTCAAGTTTCCATTACAAAGCTCATCAAAGGCGCTCACTGCAGTTCTAAATTGCGCTCGTCGGTATGCGCTGGCGGAGTCCCAAAGCGAAAATCTGAATCCCTTCGTTGCGCCCGGAGCCGCGCGGACCGATCATCCAGCAAAGGCTGCACAGCGTCGAGCTGAGGCGGCAACGATTACTGCAAATATCCTTGCCTCGGCTGGTATAAAAGGCTTCACATTGGCTGATTCGCTCTCCGGTGAGCTTAGTGCTTTCGATGCTCTATGGTGGACGGATAGTGTGATGGGGTGGACCCTAATCTCGGAAGAGAATACAGTAGAGTCTGCAGTCGGAACATTGCTCGCTTCAGCATCCAAGAACTGCAAGGGCGCGTTTGCCTCCATGAAGCTGCCGTCTGCAAAGGCAAGTGCTGCCCGCCTGAAAACTGTTTGCGAAAATCCTGGTCAGGCGGCGTCCGTTGAATTCATGAGTGTAGTTATTAGGAAGAAAGGGGGAGTTTATGTATTCGTCGTGTTCGATTCCTCTGAAGAAAAATCGAAAAGCAGTATCCTAGAGGATGCAGGTGCGCGCTTATTCGCTGCTGGTCTTGCATTGGCCGGAGAATAATGATGTCGGCTCAAAGCCATTCTCCTTTTACCTCCGCTGATACCAGAGTGGCCCATTGGATAAAGCTTTGCATCAGTTGCGGCTTGGATCGCTTGGCGGGTTAGATACAGGTCTAATTTATCCTGCTTGTCGAAGATTGGTTGACGAAGTGGCGGTGAGGATTGCGCCAAAAATCCGCCAAATTAGATAGCAACCTCCCCCGGCACCTCCTTCTGATACGCCCGTCCCACCGCCAGCATCCGCGCCTCATCAAACGGCCGGCCCACGATCTGGAAGCCGTTCGGCAGATACCCTTCCCGCGGATAGGGTAGCGTGAGTGCCGGCAGGCCGAGGTAGTTGATCGGCCGGGTGTAGAAGATCACGCGGGTCAAAGCGGCCATGAGAGCGGGGCCGCCGCCGACATCGAGCTCCTCGATGGTGGGCAGCGGATCGGCGAGGGTCGGCAAAATGACCATGTCGCAATTGCCGAAGGTCTCCGTCAGCACCTTGGCGAGAATGGTGCCGCGGGCGCGCAGCGCGGTCGCGTAATCGGCGCCGGGGATGAAGTGGCCGAACTCCATGCGCGCACGCACCTGCGGGCCGTAATCGGCGCCGCGCTTGCGCAGATAAGGTCCGTGCGCCGAGGCGACCTCGGGAAGCTGCAGGAGCTGGCCCAGGTGGTCGAGGGTCTTCCAGTCCTGGAAGCGCACGGCAATGCGCTTCGCACCGGCCTTCTCCAGGATCTTGAGGGTCCCTTCGAACCGCTGCTGCACCTCCGGGTGTGTCTCGCCGATGAGCCGCTCATCGACGCCGATGCGGATGCCGTCCACCGGCTGGTCGATGAGGCCAAGGTAGTCCGGAACCGGACGACGCGAGCTGAAGCCATCCCGCGGGTCATAGCCGGCGATCAGCTGAAGCAGCAGCGCGAGGTCGCGGACATCGCGCGCGATCGGGCCTATGCAGTCGAGCGAGGGCGACAACGGCATGGCGCCGGCGCGCGACACGCGGCTCCAGGTCGGCTTCATGGAAGCGACGTTGCAGGCGGCCGCCGGGATGCGCAGCGAGCCCGCCGTGTCGGAGCCGAGCGCGGCCGGCACGACGCCCGTCGCCACACAGATCGCTGAGCCGCTGGACGAGCCGCCCGGAATGCGGGAGGTGTCCCATGGATTGCGCGCGTGGCCGATGACGTAGTTGTGCCCCGTCGGCCCGAAAGCGAACTCGGTCATGTGCAGCGCCGCGATCTGGATGCTGCCCGCGGCCTTGAGCCGGGCAATCAGCGTGCTGTCCTCGTTGCACGGCTTATCGCGGCGGATGCGGGCGCCCCAGCTCGGGATCTTGCCGACGCGATCGAACATATCCTTGTGCGCGAGCGGCACGCCCGCCAGCGGTCCCGTCGGCTCGCCGGCAGCGATGGCGGCATCGGTCTTCTCGGCGGCGGCGAGCGCCTCCTCGGCATCGGTGGAGACGACGGCATTGCAGGCTTCATTGACGGCTTTCAGCCGGTCCAGCGCGCTGCTGACGACCTCGGCGCTCGAGACTTTCCTGGTGCGGATGGCTTCGGCGAGCTCGACGGCGGAGAGAGACTTGAGATCCATGGCGCTTACTTCTCCTCGCTCTCGAGCACACGGATGAAATCGGCGGGATCGGCCTCGAGCGGCAGCGTATCGCCCACTTTCAGCGCCGTTTCGGACAGCGCCTCGACGAACGGCAGGATGACCTCCAGCCGCTCCTGCGGGAGCGTGTGACCCTCCAGGCTCTTTGGCAGCTTGAGCGCCCGGGTCCCGTTCTCGGCCATGGCGATGTCCTCCGTCCCGCAATCAGTCATTCCCGTTCGGAGCCAGCATGCCCGAGAAGGCCGATAACGTGCAACTGGCCTGGGTCAGAACGACCGGTTAACTTGGGAAGGCTAGGGTCTGGCCGGGGGCGCTGCGCGCATGGTGTTGCCGCGCCCGGAAAAAGCAGTTGACGCCCGCCCATTCGAGCGTGCTCAAATCGGCCAACCAAAGAAGGCAATTGAGATCGGGAGGAAATCGGAAATGCTCGGACGCTCAATGCTCGCGGCGGTCCTGCTCGCCTCTACGGCGGTGATGCCCGCGAGCGCCGCGAAGAAGGACAACTCGATCCGCTTCGCCTACGACCAGGTGCTCGAGAACATCGATCCCTACTTCAACAACGTCCGGCTCGGCGTGATCATGAGCCATGCGGTCTGGGACACGCTCATCTACCGCAATCCCAATACCAACCAGTACGAGCCGGGATTGGCCACATCCTGGAAATGGATCGATGACCGCACCCTCGAGCTCGAGCTGAGGCAGGGCGTCAAGTTCCATAACGGCGAGCCGTTCGACGCCGACGACGTCGTCTACACGCTGAACTTCGCCTCCGACCCCGCCAACAAGGCGACGGCGCAGCAGAACATCAGCTGGGTGGAGAAGGCGGAGAGGGTCGACCAGTACAAAGTGCGGATCAAGACCAAGCGGCCATTCCCGGCGGCCATCGAGTACCTCGCCGGGCCCATCCCGATGCATCCGAACGAGTACTACGCCAAGGTCGGCCCTAAGGGCATGAACGAGAAGCCGGTCGGCACGGGCCCCTACAAGGTCGTGGAGCACGACATCGGCAAGTTGATCCGGCTCGAAGCGAACAAGGATTACTGGGAAGGCGCGCCGAAGCCGAAGCCGACGATCGAGAAGATCGAGGTGCGCATGATCCCGGACCGGCAGACCCAGGTCGCCGAAATGCTTTCCGGCGGGCTTGACCTGATCATGAACGTGCCCGTCGAGCAGGCCGAGCAGCTCAAGGCGGCGCCCCATCTGGCGGTCACGTCAGGCCTGACGATGCGCATCGTCTTCATCCTGTTCAATGCCGGCGAGAATGCGCCCAACAAGGCGATCAAGGACGTGCGTGTGCGCCAGGCGATTGCGCATGCCATCGACAAGGAGACCATGGCCAAGCAGCTCGTCGGCGAAGGCGCGCGGGTGATCGAAACGATCTGCTTCCCGAGCCAGTTCGGCTGCACGGACGAGGGCGCGAAGCGCTATCCTTATGATCCGGAGAAAGCCAAGGCTCTCCTGGCGGAGGCCGGCTACAAGGATGGTTTCGACCTGGAGCTGCTCGGCTACCGTGAGCGGGCACAGACCGAGGCGATGGTGAACTATCTGCGCGCCGTCGGCATTCGGGCAAACCTCAAGTTCATGCAGTACGCCGCCATGCGCGAGCAGCATCGCGCCAACAAGGCCGCGGTCACGCACCAGACCTGGGGTTCGTTCAGCATCAACGACGTCTCCGCCGGCCCGTCCGCCTACTTCAAGGGCATCGACGATGACATGACCAAGGACCCGGAGGTGATCGCGCTCTTCGAGAAGGGCGACACCAGCGTCGATCCCGAGGTGCGCAAGGAGGCCTACAAGCGCGGCCTGCAGCTCGTGAACGAGCGGGCTTACGCCGTGCCGCTCTATGCACTCACCACCTACTACGTTTCCGACAAGGACCTGGAGTTCAAGCCATACCCCGACGAGCTCCCCCGGTTCTGGGAGATGAAGTGGAAGTGAGGCAGATCGCGGTTGGCCTCCAGGGCGGGCCACCGCGAAGCATTTTCCGTCATCCCGGAAACGAAAAGTCGAGAAGGCAGGCAGATCCGGGATTTGCGGTGAGAGTCGCGCGGACGGCTCTCACAGTGGGTTGCCAAAGTGCAGGCTGAAGCGCTGCACGGGAGGGTTTGATGCTGCTCTACACGCTCAAGCGGCTCGGCCTCGCCCTACTCGTTGCCACCTTCGTCTCGATCGTGGCATTCATGCTGCTGCGCTTGTCGGGCGACGCGGCGATCGCCATTGCCGGCGAAGGCGCACGGGATGAAGACATCGAGCTCGTTCGCCAGACCTACGGCCTCGACCGGCCGCTCATCGTGCAATACGCGGACTGGTTGCTGACGACCCTTTCCGGCGATTTCGGACAGTCGCTCTACTTCAAGACGGACGTCACAGGGCTGATTGCGGACAAGCTCCCGGTCACCTTCTACATCGGCAGCTTCTCCCTCCTCTTCGCGCTGGCACTCTCCGTGCCGCTCGGAGTCCTGGCGGCGGTCTATGCCGGAAGCTGGATCGACCGCGCTGCACTCGCCATCGCGGTGGCCGGACAGGCGTTGCCGAACTTCTTCTTTGCCCTCGTGCTGATCATGCTGTTCTCGATCACGCTCAGATGGCTGCCGGTCTCGGGGAGCGATACGTGGGCCCATTTCGTGATGCCGACCATCGCGCTCGGCTACTACGTGACGCCACCGATGATGCGCCTCGTGCGCGCCGGCATGATCGAGGTGCTGAGCTCGGACTACATCCGCACCGCGCGCGCCAAGGGCCTGTCGCCGGCAAGCGTCATCTTCAAGCACGGCCTGCGCAACGCGGTCGTCCCGGTGGTGGCGCTTGCTGCTGTCCAGCTCGGCTACCTGCTCGGCGGCTCCATCGTCATCGAAACGATCTTTGCGCTCGACGGGTTGGGCTACCTCGCTTACCAGTCGATCACCCACAAGGACTTTCCGGTGACGCAGGCGGTCCTCCTGCTGCTGTCGCTGATCTATGTGCTGCTGACACTCGTTTCCGACCTGCTCAACGCATTCCTCGATCCCAGGATGAGGGTGGCCTGATGAGCGACACAGTCATCCTCCCTGTCGAGACCGTCGTGCCGAAGGCCGGCTCGGCAACGGCCCGCATGGCCGGCAACCCCTCGGTCGTGACTGGGCTGATCCTCGTTGGCGCCGTCGTGGCGATCGCCCTGCTGGCGCCGCTGCTCGCGCCGCACGATCCCTATGCACAGGATCTGATGCGCAGGCTCGTTCCGCCGATCTGGCACGACAAGGGCGTCTGGTCGAACCCCCTCGGCACCGACAATCTGGGGCGCGACTACCTTTCGCGGATCCTGTACGGCGCCCGTATCTCCTTGCTGATCGGCCTGTCGGTGATGGTCATCTCAGGGCTGATCGGAACGGCGCTCGGGCTCGCGGCGGGCTATTTCGGCGGCAGGACGGACCTCGTCATCAGCTTCTTCATCACCGCGCGGCTCGCCATGCCGGTGGTGCTGGTGGCGCTCGCCGTCGTCGCCATGATCGGCGGCTCGCTTCCCGTGGTGATCCTGACACTCGGCCTGCTCAAATGGGACCGCTTCGCCGTCGTCATGCGCAGCGCGACCCAGCAGGTCCGCTCCCTCGACTATGTCACGGCTGCCGAAGCGGCAGGGGCTTCGCGGCTCAGAATCCTGCTCGGCGAGGTCCTGCCCAATGTATTTCCGCACCTGATCGTCGTAGCGACCGTCGAAGCGGGCAGCGCGATCCTGCTCGAGGCGGCGCTCTCGTTCCTGGGCCTCGGAGTGCAGCCGCCGCTGCCGTCCTGGGGGCTGATGATCGCGGAAGCGAAGAACTTCATGTTCTTCTCGTTCTGGCTCATTGCCATCCCTGGCACGGCCCTCGCGTTGCTCGTCCTCGGCATCAACCTGCTGGGCGACGGCCTCCGAGACGTGTTTGCGCCGGATGAAAGGGCATGATGACAGGCGTGTCACCCGAACCCGTGCTCGACGTCCAGGATCTTTCCGTGACGATCCGCACGCCTGCGGGGCCGCTCCATGCCGTGCGGGGCGTGAGCTTCGACGTGCGCCGCGGCGAGACCGTCTGTCTCGTGGGCGAGTCCGGCTGCGGCAAGTCCATGACATCCCTCGCCATCATGGACCTGCTGCCGGCAAACGCGACCCGGCGCGCCGGCCGCCTTGCGTTCGCCGGCACCGATCTCACCCGCGCTTCCCGCGCCGAGATCAATGCGCTGCGCGGCAATCGGATGGCGATGATCTTCCAGGAGCCGATGACGGCATTGAACCCGGCTTGGACCATCGGCGACCAGCTGATCGAGGTCTACCGGCGGCATAAGCGCTCCGGGTTTGCGGAGGCACGCGATCGCGCCATCGATCTGCTCGCCAAGGTCGGCATCGCCTCGCCGGCGGAACGGCTAGGCCAATATCCGCACCAGCTCTCCGGCGGCCTGCGCCAGCGCGTGATGATCGCCATGGCGCTGATGTGCGGCCCGGATCTCCTTATCGCAGACGAGCCGACCACGGCTCTCGACGTCACCATTCAAGCGCAGATCCTTCGCCTGCTCGCGGGGCTGCAGCGCGAGCTCGGGATCGCGCTCCTGCTCATCACGCACGACCTTGGCATCGTGGCGCGCATCGCCGACCGCGTGCACGTGATGTACGCCGGCGCCATCGTGGAAAGCGCAACGACCCAGGAGCTGTTCGCAAGGCCCTGCCACCCCTACACGCGGGGGCTGCTCTCGTGCCTGCCTCGCTCCGGCATCACGGAGGCCGGCACGCGCCTCGGCACCATCCCAGGCGTCGTCCCCAGTCTTATCGGTGGCATCGAAGGCTGCGCCTTCCGTTCGCGCTGCAGCTACGCGCGTGCCGCGTGTGCGGTGGCAATTCCAATCCGCTCGCCATCCGCGACGCATCGATACGTCTGCGTCGAGGAATTCGGGGCCACGTCCGAGCTCGGGGAGGCCATCGCATGAGCGCGCTGATCGAGGTCCTCGGGCTGTCCAAGACATTCAGCGTCAGCCGAGGCATGTTCGCCCGGCGCGCGACCCTCAATGCGGTGACCGGAGTCGATCTCGATGTGCAGAAGGGCGAGGTGCTCGGGATCGTCGGCGAGTCCGGCTGCGGGAAAAGCACGCTCGCCCGCATGATCCTCGGCCTGCTGCCGCCAACGACAGGAAGCGTTCGCCTCGGCGGGAAGGACATTCGGACGATCCCCCGCCGCGAGGTTGCCCGGCGGATGCAGCCTGTCTTCCAGGACCCCTACTCGTCCCTCAATCCACGCCGACGCATCGCCTCCATCGTGGCGCTGCCGCTCGAGGTGCAGGGCATCGGATCGGCCGAGGAGCGCCGTGCCAAGGCGATCGCCGCGCTCGACAAGGTCGGCCTGCCTTCCCGCTACGCCGACAACTACCCGAGCCAGCTTTCGGGCGGCCAGCGCCAGCGCGTCGCCATCGCCCGCGCCCTCGTGACCCAACCCGAGATCGTCATCTGCGACGAGCCGACGTCGGCGCTCGACGTCTCGGTGCAGTCGCAGATTCTCAACCTGCTGATGGACCTCAAGCAGAACCTGGGGCTGACGTACGTCTTCATCAGCCACAATCTCGCGGTGGTCGAGCATCTCGCGACGCGCGTGGCCGTCATGTACCTCGGCCGGGTCGTCGAGCTGGCGCCGACGGCAGAGCTGTTCCGCAACCCGCGCCATCCCTACACGCAGGCGCTGCTGGCCTCGGTGCTGACGCCGGAACCAGGCCTCGGCATCCCCGAGGCGCTGCTTGGGACGGCCTCGCCCGACCCGCTGAACATTCCCTCGGGTTGCCCATTCCACCCGCGCTGCCCGCAGGCGATGGAGATGTGCCGGAGCATCGTCCCGAAGCCAGTCACGACCGCCTCCGGCTTCGCGGCCTGTCATCTCGTGGACAATGCGGCGAGCAGGGCTGCCTGACCGTCGCCCGCGAAGTCTCGCCTCGCCCCCTATTCGCGTGCGGCCGTCCGTGTTATCGTTTCTTGCGAATTAGGTGGAAACGGCAGCAGCGGGTACCCCCTTCACCTCTCCCATGGGGAGAGGTCGGCCCGAAGGGCCGGGTGAGGGGTTGCAAGAGTTGCCACTGGCGGAACCCCCTCACCCCGACTCTCTCCCCGCCGGGGAGAGGGAGGTTGGGCTTGGCTTGTTTCCATCTGCATCGGAAGCCAAGCAAGGCGCGCATGACTGCCGAGATCCCGTTCAACAAGACGATGGAGTTCGCCTACGGCGTGCCGCGAGAGCTGGCGCCCGGCATCGTGCGGCTCGTCGCCAACAATCCGAGTCCGTTCACCTTCCACGGCACCAACACCTATCTGATCGGCTCCCGGGAGCTGGCGCTGATCGACCCCGGTCCGGAGGACGAGGCGCACTTCGAGGCGATCATGCGCACCGCCGCCGGGCGCCCGATCACGCACATCTTCATCACCCATACGCATCGCGACCATACGGATGGGCTGGACCGCATCCGGGAGGCGACCGGCGCCAAGATCTGCGCCCGCGGACGGTCGCTGCGCGGTCCGGGCAGCCTGAAGACGAGCCCGTCCGGTGCCGAGTTCATCGACATCGACTTCAAGCCCGACATCGTCATGGGGGATGGCGACGTGGTCGCGGGGCCGGACTGGCGCCTCGAGGCACTGTTCACGCCGGGACACGCCCCCGATCACCTCTGCTTCGCGGAGGCCAGCAGTAACGTGCTCTTCTGCGGCGATCACGTGATGGGCTGGAACACGAGCGTCGTTGCCCCGCCAGAGGGCAACATGACGGATTACATGCGCTCGCTCGAAAAGCTGCTCGAGCGGAGCGAGCCGGTGTTTCTGCCCGGGCATGGCGGGCGCATCGAGCAGCCGAGCCGGATGGTGAAGGCCTACATCGTCCACCGGCGCTGGCGCGAGCAGGCCATCCTGGATGCCGTCCGGCAAGGGCACATCACGATCGACCGCATCGTGGCCGCGGTCTACCAAGGGCTCGATCCCCGGCTCGTCAGGGCTGCCTCGCTCTCCGTGCTCGCCCACATCGAGAGCCTCGTCGACCGCGGGCTCGTCAATTGCGACGGCCCGCCCGACCTCGACCGCCCCGTTTCTGCTGCGTAGCCTTCTGCTTGCTGCGCGCGTTCCTGGGGTTCGCCTCTGCCGGTACGGTGCTATCCATCACCTTCCGAAGCTCGGCGAGGATCGTGCGGATTCGGCTCGCGTTCTGTCCGAGATCATGCGTGCCGTATCGAGAGGCTGAGCGGATGTCGATCTGCGACGCCTCCGAGTCGCCCATGACGCGGATCACTATGTCGTCGTAGAAGCCCATGACGAAGGTCCGCTCCACCGCCTCGATGTAGCCCGGCTCCTCGAAGCTCTCGCCGGGAGGCGTTTCCGAAACGACCTTGTATCTCAATTGCCTCACCGCCTCGGCTGCGATCTCGAACGCCTCGTCGGCGGGCCGGGGGATCAGGAACGGCTTCAAGTCCGGATAGGCGGCGGCCTGCAATTCTGCGAAGCGCTCACCAGGGTAGGCCACGGGATTGGCGCCAGGACCACGGAGCTTCGCCAGCGCCATCATCGGCGGCGGTGCGTCCGGATCCGTGGTGACGTCGTTGATCGCCGGCAAATCCCGCATGGCAGGATAATAGTACGCGGGCCATGCGAACAGCAGGAGGCTGGCTAGCAGACCGGCGGTCGCGGCCCCTGCGCCGGTCCTGCCGGTGAACCAGACCTGCACAGCGCCCATCAGGCCGAGCACCAGGGCCAGAGCGGCGCCCGCGAACGCCACCTTCAGCACGTTGAGCAAGATCGGCGTCGGCAGGCCCAGCAGCCGATGAAGGAGGATGCCCACGATCGCCAGGCCGCCGCTGAACAGCGCCAGGCGAGCGCTCCAGACGGCGGCAAACACAGGGCGCCGCCGGGTTGCGTCTATCATCCGGTGGACAGCGTGCCAGGAAAGGTCCAGGCTGGTCATGCTCATAAAACCTGCATAGATGCCCGGCGAACCAGGACGCCCACGAACTCTTTATCAGACACTGGCGCCGTGGTTAATGACGGCGGGCTCCATACCAACACAGGAAAGGCACGATGACGACCCTCTCCAACTATGCCATGCGAGACGTTGAGACGATCTTGCACCCGGCAACGAACCTTGCGCTGCATCGCACGACAGGCCCTCTGGTGCTCGAGCGTGCTGAGGGGGTCTATGTCTGGGACAAGGAAGGAAAGCGCTACATCGAAGGGCTTGCCGGCCTGTGGTGCACCGGTCTTGGCTACGGCAACCAGGAGCTCGTCGAAGCCGCGCGCGAGCAGATGAGCAAGCTGTCGTTCACGCACCTGTTCGGCGGCCGCAGCCACGAGCCGGCGATCGCCCTGGCCGAGAAGCTCAAGGAGCTGGTGCCCGCGCCAGCCTCCAAGATCTTCTTCACCAGCTCGGGCTCGGAGGCGAACGACACGCAGATCAAGCTCGCCTGGTACTACAACAACGCGCGCGGGCTGACGAAAAAGAAGAAGATCATCAGCCGTATGAAAGCCTACCACGGCGTGACCATCGCCTCGGGCAGTCTCACCGGCCTGCCCGTTTTCCACGCCGACTTCGACCTGCCGATGCAGCGTGTGCTGCACACCGATTGCCCGCACTACTGGCGGTATGCTGAGGAAGGCGAGAGCGAGGAAGAGTATGCAACCCGCCTCGCCAGCAATCTGGAGGAGCTGATCCAGCGCGAGGATCCCGAGACGATCGCCGCTTTCATTGCCGAGCCGGTGATGGGCGCCGGCGGCGTGATCGTTCCGCCCCGCACGTACTTCGAGAAGATCCAGGCTGTCCTGCGGCGCTACGACATCCTGATGATCGCCGACGAGGTGATCTGCGGGTTCGCGCGCACGGGCAACTGGTTCGGCTCGCAGACGTTCGGGATCCAGCCGGACACGATCACGATGGCCAAGGCCATCACCTCCGCCTACATGCCGCTCGGCGCCGTGACGGTGAGCGAGCCCGTCTACGAGGCGATGGTGGACGAGAGCAAGAAGCTCGGCGTTTTCGCGCACGGCTTCACCTACTCCGGCCACCCCGTATCCTGCGCCGTTGCGGTCAAGACGCTCGAAATCTACGAGCGCATCAACATCGTTGGCCACGTCCAGAGCGTCGCTCCGGTGTTCGAGACGCGTCTGAAAGCTCTTCGCGATCATCCGCTCGTCGGTGAGACGCGCGGCGTCGGCCTCATTGGCGGCGTCGAGCTCGTCAAGGACAAGGCCACCAAGGAGAGCTTCGATGTCCGCCAGGGCCTCGGCCCCAAGGTCGTGAAGCTGGCTGAGGAGGAAGGCCTCATCTGCCGCGCCGTTTCCGGCGACACGATCGCTCTCTGCCCCCCGCTGGTCATCGACGGCGCAGAGGTGAACCAGATGTTCGACGCCCTTGGACGCGCACTCGACCGCGCCGAGGAGTGGGTCAACAAGGAAGGATTGCGGGGCTGAGGCAGGCCTCGCCGTTCTCGCCCGCCGTTCCAGCCCTCCCTTTGAATGAAGGGGAGGGCTGTGAGGCCGAAGCGGGATCAGGGGGCGCGATCTGGCGTCTGTGTGCCGCCGCCCGTCCACCAATCCGCCCTTCAGCACCTTCTCGCCTGGGCGCGAGTCGGACATACTCTCCACAACCTTCACGCGCAGCGAGGTGCCGGATGGTTGTCGGGCGGAGCAAGTCCAAATGCAGTTGCCTCCTAATCAGCTTCGCGACCCTGATTGCGTTCGGCTCAACCGCGAGCCTTGCTCAGCAGAATACGTCCCGATCGGACCTTGGAACCGAGCGGCTGCAGCTCCGTGTCGCCAGCTTCGCTATTTCGGCTGAGCCGCCCGAATCGGTGGAACCCCAGGAGCCGCAGCCGTTGTGGCGCCATACGTTCGGCTCAGAGCGCCGGGCCCCAGCCCGGCGGCGGCCAGTCCAATTCCAGGCGGATATCGTTGTGCTGCAGGGCGTGACAAACCTGGGCGTCGTCCGGCAGATGCTTCCGGCAAGTCTGTATCGGGTCGTTGCCTCGCGCCAGATTCTGGAGAACGTGCACGCGACGCGGGATGCCCCGCAGGTACAGACGACGGCGATCGCCATTCGCCGCGATGCCCGGCTGAGGACCGTTGCTCACGAGCATATGCTCGAGCTGGCTGAGCCGCCACCTGGCGCGGAAACGCCGCTCTCAGCAGGGATCGCCATGCGCCTTCTCGGCAACAGGCGTCCATTTTGGGTGCTGTCGGTGGACCTTGCTCAGGGCTGCTCTGGCAGCACGGTGCAGGATCAGCCGCAATGTGCGGCGGCGAAGCGGCAGCTTGATCTCGTGGAGGCGTGGCTTTCCGAGAAAGTGGCTGCCGGCGAGGCCGCCATTATCGCCGGCAGGTTTCCAATAGAGCACGGCGAGGGCAGTTTGCCGGGCAAGCTGGGCCAACTGACAGGGTCAAACGGGAAGCTTGCCGGAACGTGCCCCGATGGCGGCAAGAGCATTGCGCGAACCTACGTGCTGATAGCGCCGAGCTCGCGGCCGGATGCAGAAGTAACCTTCCAGGGCCACGTCGAGCCTGTCGACAAAAGGAAGCCCGAGTGGGGCTGCGCCCTGCTCGCTGACGTCAGCTTCTAAATCCAGCACATCAGACGTGCTGGCCGCCATTGATGTGCAGCTCCGCTCCGTTCACGTAGCTCGACTGATCCGTGCAGAGGAAGTAGATGGCCTTTGCGACCTCCTCCGGCTCGCCGAGCCGCCGCAGCGGGATCTGCTCACGCACGATCTTGTCGGTGCCTGGCGACAGAATGGACGTGTCGATCTCTCCCGGCGAGATGGCGTTGACGCGGATGCCGCGCGGCCCGAAGTCGTGGGCCATCTCGCGTGTGAGCGCGGCCAGCGCTGCTTTGGACGTGGCATAAGCCGCGCCCGCGAACGGATGCACCCGCCCGCCGGCAATGGAGGTCACGTTCACGACCGCACCCTTCGCGGCTTCGAGCTCGGCGATCAATCCGCGGGCCAGCATGATCGGAGCGAAGAAGTTGACTTGAAAGACGGTCTGCCAATCTTCCAAGGCCGTATCGATGGTGCCAAGCCGCGCTCCCTCCGGTCCCTTGGGGCTGATCCCCGCATTATTGACGAGCGCGTTGAGCCGCGAGCCCTGTGCCTCGAGACGCCTGCGCATCTCGACAATCGCCCGAAGCGTGTCCTCGGCATTCGAGAGGTCGACCTGAATGTGATCCTCCGGCCCCATCTCCCACGGACAGTTCTCCGGGAATGGGTGACGCGAGCAGGTGATGACCCGCCAGCCTGCGGAGGCGAACCGCTTGACGGTGGCGTGCCCGATCCCCCGCGAGGCGCCGGTCAGGATCAGGGTCTTTCGCTCGGCATTGCTGACAGCGGGCATGGCGGTATGTCATCCACGAATGACGAGAGACGGTCTCGGAACTGCATTGCAGCATAGCCGAAATCGTCTCCGCGCGTCATAGGTTTAGCGGTCGCGACAATGCAGCCGCCGGCAAGACGCGATCAGGGATAAAGGCGCGTCCTAGACCACGGCTCGCCTACTGCCGCACGACGGAACTGCACGCGGTCATGCAGCCTGAACGGCCGGTCGTGCCAGAACTCCATCTCCACCGGCACGACACGGAAGCCCGACCAGTACGGCGGGCGCGGGATTTCCCCGACTGCGTACTTGGCCGTGTAGAAAGCGACCGCCTTCTCCAGTGCGAAGCGGCTTTCGAGCGGTCTCGACTGAGCGCTGGCCCAAGCACCGATGCGGCTGCCGCGTGCGCGGGTCGCGAAATAGGCATCGGCCTCCTCCGGCGCAACCGGCGAGACGAGCCCACGCACGCGCACCTGCCGCCGGAGGCTCTTCCAGTGGAAACAGAGCGCGGCCTTGCGTGAAGCCAGGAGCTCGCGGCCTTTGGCGCTTTCGTAATTGGTGAAGAACACGAAACCGCGGTCCGACCGCTCCGGGCCGTCCACACCCTTGAGCAGCACCATCCGTACGTTGGGCATCCCATCGGCGTCGACGGTGGCGAGCGCCATGGCGTTCGGATCACTGGGCTCGTGGGCGGCCGCGTCCTTGAACCACTCGTCGAACAGCGCGAACGGCTCGTCCGCGGCGGTGAAGTCTCCCGCCTGCGGTCCCGTGTAGTATTCGGGCTTCGGTGTGTCGGCCATGGAAATCTGCTCACTGTGTCGACCGGGAAGGAACAGCCGTTGAGGTCCTCTTAACCCGGTCGCGGCATTCTCTCTCGCGTACGAGTACCCGTCCGGCCGCGGCGGGTCCAGTCAGTTCGAGTACGAGTGAGTCATCATGCGTAAACGAGACGGCGCATTCATTCGCGTTGCGGCATGTGCGCTTGCGCTCGCCCTGCCGATCGCCGCGAGTGCCGATGACATCAGATCAGGCGCGTCGAATCGCGGTAGCGCCTGCTCCTGCCCTGAGCTGCGCAGGCTGCCCCCGCCGAACGTCAGCAACCCCGCCGCCACCTTCACCCTCAATGAGCTCGACGAGATCGCGACGCTGAACGCCCTTCACATCGGCCTGACCGAGGTGCCTGATGGCGCCAACTTCGTCTGGCGGCGTTCCCATGGCCGGCTGAGTGGGACCGTGCGACCGCTCTTCTCCTTCAAGAACGCCAAAGGTAGGGTCTGCCGCCACGTCGTCGTGACCCTCCGGGCAGGCGATCGCACGCGCACCGTCGAAGGCGCTGCGTGCAGGGAGCCGAATGGCCGCTGGGTGCTGGAGGGCTGAGCAGGTCTGCCGCAACGGCCCTCGCCAAGAGCGATCCCAATCTGCTAGAGCGCAGTCCGAAGCCGCGCTTGGCGGCATCTTGGCTTTGGGAGACGCGCGTGTCGGAGTGGCTGTGGGTCATCTTCACCGTCCTGGCGGCCGGGGGGCAGACCCTCCGCAACGCCATGCAGAAGGAGCTGACGACCACGCTCGGCACGGTCGGCGCCACCCACGTCCGCTTTCTGTTCGGGCTGCCGTTCGGACTGCTTTTCCTCCTGATGGTGCTGCTGGCCACGGGTGAGCCAATCCCCACCCTCAGCGGCTCGATGCTCACGTGGACGATCGTTGCCGCGCTCGCCCAGATCTGCGCCACGGCCTTGCTGCTGGCCGCCATGCTCGAGCGCTCGTTCGTGGTGACGATCACACTGTCGAAGACCGAGCCCGTCCAGGTCGCCGTTTTCGGGCTGGCGTTCCTGGGTGATCATCTCTCACTCGGGCTTGCAGTCGCGATCATCATCGCCACCGTCGGCGTCGTGATGATGTCCTGGCCGCGCCAGAACATGGCGGCGCTGTCCTGGCACTCCGCCGCCCTCGGCGTCGCCTCCGGAGCCATGTTCGCCATCGCTGCCGTCGGCTTCCGCGGCGGCATCGTGGCGCTCGGAGCCAAGAATTTCGTCGTCGGCGCTTCGACGACGCTCGCGCTCGGCCTCGTGATCCAGACGCTCGCGCTGTCCTGTTACCTGCTCCTGTTCGAGCGCGAGAACCTCATCGCCATCTTCCGCGCCTGGCGGCCATCCATGACCGCTGGATTCATGGGCGCCTTCGCCTCCCAGATGTGGTTCCTGGCGTTCGCCGTCGAAAGCGCCGCGAAAGTCAGGACGCTTGGCCTTATCGAGATCCTGTTTGCGCAGGCGGTCTCGCGCCAAATGTTCAAGCAGGACATCGCCTCACGCGAGGCAATCGGCATCGGCCTGATCATCCTGGGGGTGGTGGTGCTCCTCAATACGTAAAAGCGGCCGGGCCGCACCCGCGCCCCAGCCGCCGCAAGCCCGATCGCTTGAGCACCAATTCTTACTTGATCAGCCCTTCCGCCTTCATCGCAGCCTTGACTGCCGGCCGCGCCGCGACGCGGCTCTGGTGATCGGAGACGTTCCGGAAGCCGGAGAGATCGAGCTTGAGGGGTTTCGACCAACTGATCACGTTGAACAAGTAAGCATCCGCCAGCGTATAGTCCTTGCCCAGCAGATAAGCATTGCTGCCGAGATGCTTGTCGACGACCCCGATGCGCGCCAGCAGCACCTCGCGCGCGACCGCCTTTCCCTCCTCCGGCATTTTCGAATTGAAGAGAGCCCCGAAGCCTTTGTGCAGCTCACTGGTCACAAAGTTCAGCCAGGATTGCAGTCTGTACCGCTCGATCGAGCCATTGCGCGGGGCGAGATGCGTCGCGTCCGCCCTGTCGGCGATGTACTGCATGATCGCCGGCCCTTCCGTCAGCACCGTACCGTCGTCGAGCTCCAGCGCAGGCACGTAGCCGGCAGGACTGATCTGCCAGTAATCCCGCCCGTCCTCGGTTTTCTTCGCATTGAGGTCCACCTTCACCAGATCGAAGGGCGTATTCGTCTCGCGCAGCGCGATGTGGGGCGCGAGCGAGCAGACACCTGGAGAATAGTAGAGCTTCATGTCATGACTCCTTCGTTAGTCCGGTGGTTCCGTCATACCGAACTATTGGATGAATTTTAAGATAAGATCTTGCTCGAGCGCCGGTGATGACGCAGATGTGAACGCGCGCGCCGCGGCCACGAGCGGCAATCTGGATTCTCAACGCCAATGGTGCTTAGGATGCCATGGCAAGGAACTGACGGGGACAACGGCTCATGACGAGCAACGGGGCGAATACGGGTGTCGCTACGGGGAACCTGATGGCCGGTAAGCGCGGCCTCGTCATGGGTATTGCGAACAACCGTTCGATCGCCTGGGGCATCGCGAAGGCCGCCGCTGCGCAAGGGGCGGAGCTGGCGGTCACCTATCAGGGCGAGGCGCTGAAAAAACGGGTTGAGCCGCTGGCAACCGAGCTCGGCTCCAAGCTCGTTCTGCCCTGCGACGTCACGGATTCGGCCTCGATGGACGCGGTGTTCGCCACCCTCAATGAGGTGTGGGGGCGCCTCGACTTCCTGGTCCACGCCATCGCCTTCTCGGACAAGAACGAGCTGGATGGCCGCTACGTCGACACTTCCGAGAAGAACTTTACGCAAACGATGCTCATCTCCTGCTACTCCTTCACGGCGCTGGCGCAGCGCGCGGAGAAGCTGATGAACGGTGGCGGCTCGCTTCTGACGCTCACCTACTACGGCGCCGAGAAGGTGATGCCGCACTACAATGTCATGGGCGTCGCCAAGGCGGCGCTGGAGGCGAGCGTGCGCTACCTCGCCGCCGACCTCGGCCGGAACGGCATTCGCGTCAACGCCATCTCCGCCGGTCCGATCAAGACGCTGGCCGCTTCCGGCATCGCCGACTTCCGCTACATCCTGAAGTGGAACGAGTACAATTCCGCCCTGCGGCGTACGGTGACCATCGAGGATGTCGGTGCCGCGGGCCTCTACCTGCTCTCCGATCTCTCCCGCGGGGTCACCGGCGAGATCCACCACGTTGACGCCGGCTATCACGTCCAGGGCATGAAGAACGAGGACGCGCCGGACATCACGGTGGTGAAGAACGGGGAGTGATTGCGAGGTCCATCCTCGTCCTCGCCCTCACACGCTCATTGAGCCGCCAGAAGAGCCAATAGGCGGTGCAGCAAAGCATAAGCATCGCCGCCCCGAAGTCGAAGGCGGCGCGTGACGTGCCGACGGCTGTCGCGATCCAACCGGCCACGATAGGAGCCGCAACGACGGCCACATAGAAAACGCTGAAGAACAGACCCATCCCGATCGCTCGAGTCCCGGGCTCGAGGACGCGAGCCGGCAAGCTCATTATCGGTCCGGCCGACAGACCTCCCATTCCAAGTGCCGCGAAGGCGACGATCGCGTACTCCGTCCTTGCCGCGACGACCAGCAGGGCAGCAAGGACAACAAACCCTCCGATCATCACGAAGTTGTGCCGTCCGGAGCGATCAGCGATGAAACCGCCGGCCGGCGCCGAAACCGCTATGAGCCACAACGCAAGGCTGGTAACGTAGCCCGCAGCAGCTGCCGTCCAGCCCTTTTCCACGAGCAGGGACGTGCCGAAGCCGAAGATCATGCCGAGGGCTGCGTTGTAGAGACCCCAGATGCCGCCAGCGACAATGACAGCCCGCAGGGCAGCGCCAGCTGGCCAAGTCCCCGATACAGGCGCAACCGCATCTACCGGAGGTGGGCGATAGAGCAGCGCCAGCAGTACAGAGGCGACGAGCACCATCAACAGGACGAAGAGATAGCTCTCAGCAAGCCCCCAGCTCACGGCCACCCACGGCAGCACGAACAGCGCGAACGCAATTCCGATCGGCCAGGAGTTGACGAATATGCCCATGGCCGTTGCGATCTCCTTCCCGGCAAACCAGTCGGTGACCATCTTCGACATCAGGACGTTGAGCAGCACGCCGCCCGTTCCGGAGATCAGCCGGCCGGTGACCTGCCAGCGCCACTCGGGCAGGAGCGCGATCATCGCCCCGCCGCCGATCATCAGCGCGAGACCGAACAGGACGACCTGCTTGTCACCGAACCGCCGCCCGATTTCCCCGCCGGGAAGTGCGATGATCATGCCAGGAGCCAAATAGAGGCCGATCAGCAGCCCGATGTCCGCGAGCCCGATGCCGAATTCGCGCATGATGACGGGCGACATGGCCGCGACGGATTGGAACTGGACGGCCATGGTCGTGCGCACCGCGAACAGGAGCGCAAGCACGCCCCAACGGTTCTGCATGATCGCCTCCCCCGAATTGCGTCGAGAGAGGCTAACCGCCTGATACTTTCAGCACAAGGAGTACCTGGCGGACGAACTCAGTGTTTTACAGGCAGGATCGAGCAGAAGCGTGCACCAATCGAAACCCAGCCTATATTTCCCCCAGCACGATGGAATTGGGAGTTGCCGATGTCCAACGCCAATCGCCAGGTCAAGCTCGCACGCCGCCCCGGTCCAGGGCCGCTGACGCGGGATGTCTTCGCCATCGAGGATGGGCCAATTCCGGAACCAGGCCCCGGCGAGTTTCGGGTGAAAATCGAATACGTCTCTCTCGACCCGGCGATGCGCGGGTGGGTCGCCGAAGGGCGCTCGTATATCGAGCCGGTGCCAGTCGGCGCCGTGATGCGCGGCTACGCTGTGGGACACGTCGAGGTGTCGAACCACCCGGACTTCAAGCCGGGCGATGCCGTCCAGGGGTTGTTCGGCGTCCAGCAGTATGCCCTCTCGAAGGGCGATCGGGTGGTGAAAGTCGACACCAGCCTCGCTCCATTGCAGCGCTGGATCGGCGGACTGGGGATGCCTGGCTGGACTGCGTATTTCGGCCTGCTCGAGGTCGGCCAGCCGAAGCCGGGTGAAACCGTCGTGGTCTCCGCCGCGTCGGGCGCCGTCGGTTCGGTTGTTGCGCAGATCGCGAAGCTCAAAGGTTGCCGTGCCGTCGGCATCGCAGGCGGGCCGCAGAAGTGCCAATATCTGATCGACGAACTCGGGCTCGATGCTGCCGTTGACTACAAGGCGGGCAATCTGGCGGCCGACCTCAAGGCGGCGTGCCCGCAGGGCGTCGATGTCTACTTCGAGAACGTCGGCGGAGAGATTCTCGATGCCGTCCTGCCGCTGATGAACACCTTTGGCCGCATCCCGCTCTGCGGACTGATCTCCGCGTACAACGCGACGACGCCACCGCCTGGCCCGCGGAACCTCAGATGTGTGCTGACGCAGCGCCTGAAGATGCAAGGCCTCATCGTTTTCGACTGGGCCGACCGCATCCATGAGGCCATCCGCGACCTCGGCAAGTGGCATGCGGAAGGCAAGCTCAAGATCCGCGAGGACGTGCGCGAGGGCGGTCTCGACGCATTCCCGGACGTGCTCAACCTGCTCTACACGGGCGGGAACCAAGGCAAGCTGGTTCTGAAGGTGTGAGGGAATGCGGGGGGCGAGGACAATCTTTTTCGTGCGCCACGGCGAGACGGACTGGAACGCAGCGCGGCGGCTGCAAGGCCAGACCGACATCTGCCTGAATGACGTCGGCCGCCGGCAGGCGGCGCGGAACGGCCATGTGCTGAAGAAGCTCGTTCCCGAGATCGCAGCATTTGATTTCGTCGCCAGCCCGCTGGCCCGCACGCGAGAGACGATGGAGATCCTGCGCGAGGCGATCGGCCTCGACCGGCCAGGCTACCGGACCGATTCGCGCCTCATGGAGGTGAACTTCGGCCACTGGGAAGGCCTCACCTGGGCCGAGCTGCCGGATCGCGATCCGGAAGGCTACCAGGCCCGTCTCGCCGATCCCTTCGGCTGGCGCCCGCGAAACGGTGAAAGCTATCGCGACCTGATGGAGCGCGTTGCAGGCTGGCTCGAAAGTCTAGAAGGCGACGCTGTGGTGGTCTCGCACGGCGGCGTCAGCCGCGTCCTGCGCGGTCATCTGCTCGGCATCGACCCACGTGAAGTGCCGTATCTCGACGTGCCCCAGGACAAGGTGCTGGTACTGAGGCCGGGGCATATGGCCTGGCATTAGCGAGCTTCGGCCGCCCTGAGCGGGATCAGGCGCGGCCGAAGACGTGCCAGGAATCGCCGTCAGAAGCAGCGGCGGTCCGCAGGATAGCAGCTACCCTTGCGGAATACGGGGTCGTAGCAGCATTTCTCGCTGGCATTGCATATCCAGCTTACCTGCGCTCCGTCCCGGGTCGGGGCGATGCACCTTTTGCGGGTAAAAGCAATCGGACTGTACGTGCGAACGGGGCGATAAATGCCGTCAGCCCGTGCTTCTTGGCTCAAAGGCATGGCAAACACCAGGGCGAGCGCGCACCCGAAAGCCGCGATCCAACACTTCATTCTTTCCTCCACGAAAAGTCACGCGACGCCCCCATTGTCGCAAATGCGTGAGACAAGCGCTTGCTTCAACTTGAAGTTGCCTTAATGCAAGGTTTGAGGCACTGACCAGAAACGGTTCGAGAGCTGACGCAGCGCGAGCGACCTGCATCTCATCAAGCGCTAAGTTGCCGGAACTCTTGGGGTCTCATGGAACCTGCTGATTAGCGCCGAGTTGCCCGCATGACGGGGAAGTGGCGGTGCAATTTACAAAGGGTGCCTCATGGTACTCCTTCTTTCAGCGGCTCAACGGTTCGTCACCCCGCAACTCATCGGGCGGATGGCCACAGCGTTAGGTATTGATCCGAAGCTGGCGGAAAGCGCCGCCTCCGCCGGCATCCCAGCCATTCTCGCCGGCTTGTCGCAAATCGCCGGCAGCACGAGCGGCACGCAGCGACTGGCAGGCGCGACTGCGAAAGTGCCGGCAGGAATGCTCGACGACATTGGCTCTCGCCTGTCGAACCCCGACGGAATAATCGAGCAGGGTCAGTCGTTGCTCTCCTCGCTGTTCGGTAGCGGCGCATCGAACATGTTGATGTCGAGCCTCGCCCGATACGTCGGCAGTACTGAAGGATCCATGCGCTCCCTCGTCGGACTGCTGGTGCCAGTTATCATGGGGGTGCTCGGGCGCCATCAGCAGACAATGGGCGGCGATGCCTCAGGGTTGGCGCAACAGTTGCGCTCCGAAGCCAGTGACTTCAAAGCGGCCATGCCCTCCGGGCTTTCGAGCATGCTCGACTCCAGCGGCTTCTTCGATCAGGTCGGCGCGCCGCAGGCGGCTGCTGCCGGTTCGGGAGCCACCCGAGAAGATTTCAGAGAAGGCACTGCCGGAGAACGGGCGGCGCGGCCAACACCTACCCCAACGCCGAGAGCGCAACCTGCGCGCAGCGATTGGAGCTGGGCTTATTGGGCTTTGCCACTGGCCGCCCTCATCGGTGGTCTCATCGGGTACATGCTCGGCGGCGACCAGCGGGTAGGCGATATGACGACTGCTCTCCGGACGCCCGACATATCGAACGCCAGGCCGATGAACAGCTACATGCGTCAGCCGGTCTTCAGTCAGGCGGGCGAGCCGCTCGGCACGGTCGAGGACATTCTCATTGCTCGGGATGGGCAGGTGATGGCTGTTCTGAGCACCGCGCAACCGCTCGGATTGGGCGAGAAGCGCATCGCCGTGCCGATGCCCAACATCGAGATCGCCACGCGTGATGGAAGCACGCAGCTCGTCTTCAAAGGTTCGAGGGACACTCTGGCCGACTTCCCGGCCGTCGACGGAACCACGGGGAGCAGTGGTGTAACTGGTGTCGCGCCGACTCCACCCAGCACCCCGGGCACCACGACGACGCAGCCTCAGCAGTAGGGGCAGGGCAGCCTGTAGTCGGCCGAGCCCAGGCAATCAATAGCGGGGCAAAAGCTCGGCACCGAATATTCTAACCGCCTCCCGCTTTGGGTGCCTGAGGCGGTTCATTTTTGGTTCGCGAGACCGCCGGCGGTCTCGGTTTCGTGAATTCGAACAGCGGTAGGTGGGACCGCGCTCTGAAAATGTCGAGAGCCGAAGCAGCGGCAGCTTCGGCTCTCTCATGCGTATGACGTGACAAGCAAAACGGTTGCTCAGGCCGTCCTGCGGCCACGGCGACCAGCTCGCGCGTGCTTCGAGCCGGATTCGCTGCGACGAAGACCTTGGGCGTGCGATGCCCGCCGTCCTCAGCCGCCCACCAATACTTGATACTGGTGCACCATCGCTCCGTTAGCTCCCGCGCGCTACGGGACCAACGAATCACAATAGTGCAATCCCTGCTTAAGCCTGTCGTCGTTCGCTGTCATCAGAAGTTCGCGGGTTCGCCTAAAGGCACACTCCGACCGATGCACGAAAGCTGCCGGAATGCGGGCGCAAGTCGGCGCCCTCGGTCCTCTGCGCTATCGCATCTGTTCAAGGGCCGCGACCAGCCATTGTTCGAACTTTGCCGCGACGGCTGGGTCGGCCAGCATTTCAACCTTGTTGCTGAATGACCTGAAGCACCGGGCATGAACGGACAGAGACCATCAGCGGTTATTAGATGCCTGAATGAGCCTTCCTGGGAGGATTGATTTGCCGAAGCGATTCCCTGCCATTGGCCAAGCAATACGGATGCTGATGGCCGCAGGATTGATCGTTGGGCTCGGACCGGGGCCGGCATCCGCTCAGATGGACCTCGCGCAGACGGACAGCTTCGAGCAGTGCCGGCGGCCCGAAAGTATGCCCGAGTCACGGCTGAAGTCCTGCACGGCGGTCATCGAGGACCGATCGCGCCTTCCGGAGGTTCGCGCGGAGGCCTACCTGAACCGCGGCATCGCATACGAGGATCTGGACAACCCTGATTCTGCCATCGCGGATTACTCGGAAGGCTTGAAGCTCAATCCCAACCATCGCGCGCTATATACCCACCGCGGTTTGCTGTACGACCTGATGGGAAAGCGCGATCTCGCCATCGCTGATTTCTCGCAAGCCGTCAGGATCGATCCCAAGGACACCGAGGCCCTGACCTACCGTGGCCTCGCGTATGCCGCCGAGGGCGACCATGCACGGGCCATCCTCGACTACGACGCGGCGCTCGCCGAGGAGCCCGATAATGCGTTCCTGCTGGTCATGCGCGGGGAATCTCGCGAAGCCGCAGGCGATCGCACGCGGGCCCTCGAGGATTACCGGAAAGCACTGGAGCTCGACCCGGGCAATGAGGAGGCCGAAGAAGGTCTGGCGCGACTGAAATGAGCGAATTGCGAAGGCATCCCGGTCACCTGCCCTATTTCGCCATTCGCTATTCGCTATTCGCTACTTAGCTATTCACTTTTCGCCGCCAAACCGGCTAAGCCTTGGCCGAGACCGACTTTCATTCATTGCCCTGCTGGTGCAACCCCCTATGTCCTACAACACCTTTGGCCATCTCTTCCGTGTCACCACCTGGGGCGAAAGCCATGGGCCTGCGATCGGCTGTGTCGTCGACGGCTGCCCGCCGGGCATTCCGCTCACCGCCGAGGACATCCAGGTCTATCTCGACCGCCGCCGCCCCGGGCAGTCGCGCTATACGACCCAGCGTCGCGAGCCGGATCAGGTCGAGATCCTGTCCGGCGTGTTCACGGACGATGACGGGCGCCAGGTGACGACCGGCACGCCCATCTCGCTTGTCATCCGCAATGTCGATCAGCGCTCGAAGGACTATGGGGACATCAAGGACAAGTTTCGCCCGGGCCACGCTGACTTAACTTACTATGAGAAATATGGGATCCGCGACTATCGTGGCGGCGGACGCTCGTCGGCGCGCGAGACGGCTATGCGCGTCGCCGCTGGCGCCATTGCGCGCAAGGTGCTTGCCGGCGTCACCATTCGCGGCGCCTTGATCCGCATCGGTACACACGAGGTCGATCGCTCGCGCTGGAGTTGGGACGAGGTCGACAGCAATCCGTTCTTCTGCCCGGATCACGACGCGGTACAGACCTGGGCGTCCTATATCGATCAAATCCGGAAGTCGGGATCCTCCGTGGGCGCTGTCATCGAGGTCGTGGCTGAGGGAGTGCCGCCGGGCCTCGGCGCGCCGGTCTACGGCAAGCTCGACCAGGACCTCGCCTCGGCGCTGATGAGCATCAATGCGGTGAAGGGAGTGGAAATCGGTGCGGGCATGGCTGCGGCCCAATTGACCGGTGAGGAGAACGCCGATGAAATGCGCATCGGCCCCGACGGCCGACCGGTATTCTCGTCGAACCACGCCGGCGGCATTCTCGGCGGCATCTCGACGGGTCAGCCGATCGTCTGCCGCTTCGCGGTCAAGCCCACGTCCTCGATTCTCAGACCCCGCAAGACCATCGACCGCTTCGGCAACGAGACCGAGATCATGACCAAGGGCCGGCACGACCCGTGCGTCGGCATCCGTGCCGTGCCGGTGGGCGAGGCCATGGTGGCCATCGTGCTGGCCGACCACGCGTTGCGGCACCGGGCGCAAACAGGAAAGTGGGGGCTCTGAGATGGGCGATGTCTCGCAGGTGAAGGCGCTCGTGTTCGACGTATTCGGCACCGTGGTCGATTGGCGAACGAGCATCATCCGTGAGCTCGAAGCCTTCGGCGCCAGGAAGGGCATCTCCGCCGACTGGGCCGCCTTCACCGATGAGTGGCGTGGGCTTTATCAGCCCTCGATGGAGGAGGTGCGCTCCGGACGCCGACCCTGGACGATTCTCGACGTGCTGCATCGGGAGAGCCTGGAGAAGCTGCTCACCAAGTTCGGCATCACGGAGCTCGACGAGGCCGAGAAGGACCACCTCAACAAGGTCTGGCATCGCCTCGCGCCGTGGCCGGACAGCGTGCCAGGACTGCAGCGGCTCAAGTCGCGCTACGTGATCGGAACGCTGTCGAACGGTAACGTCGGCCTGCTGACGTGGATGGCTAAGAATGCCGGCTTGCCGTGGGACGTGATTCTCGGTGCAGAGGTGGCTCGCGCCTATAAGCCGCTGCCGCAAGCCTATCTCCGCACGGCGGAAATCCTCGGGCTGAGACCTGAGCAGATGATGCTGGTCGCAGCCCATAACGACGACCTCGCCGCTGCGGCAGCCCTGGGCTACGCCACGGCATTCGTTGCGCGGCCGACGGAGTACGGGCCGCATCAGGTGAAGGACTTCACGGCGGACCGCGCGTGGGATGTCGTCGCCGACAGCTTCCTTGGCCTCGCCGATGCCCTGGGGTGCCCCTGAGCATCGTTCACTCCGGAAAGAGCTGCGTCTGCCGCAAGGCTTCGCCCAGCACCATGGCAGCCGATACGGCGACATTGAGCGAGCGCAGACCGGTTCGCATGGGAATGCGCACACTCGCATCGGCCAAGGCGCGCACACTCTCCGGCACGCCCGCGCTCTCGCGTCCTAACAGGAGGGTGTCGTCGGAGGCGAACCTGAACTTTGTGTAGGGATGCTCGCCGCGGGCGCTGAGCAGGATGAGGCGGCCTGGCGAAGTCGCCTTGCGACGCGATGCAACGTACTCCTCCCAGCTTACGTGGCGCGTGAGATCGACGTAGTGCAGGTAATCGAGGGCAGCCCGCCGCAGCATGCGATCCGAAAGGTCGAACCCTGCCGGACCGATGACGTCGACTGCGACATTCATGCACGCCGATAGCCGAAGGATCGTGCCGGTGTTCTGCGGAATGTCAGGCTGATAGAGGGCCAGCCGCATGAGCCTGCTCCCGGAAACCCCGTCTGTAGTCCTCCGGCCGCGCTTGAACGGTATGCGCCAAATTGCCTCTTTGCCGCAGGGCCCCGGCGCCTTGAGACCATGAACAAACGGTGCCAAAAGGTCAGCGTGGCAAAAAGCGCCGTTCTGAGCGGGGGATTTGCCGACTTATAGGTTGCGACGGTCGAAACCGTCACGTCACGAGCGCGGATCCGGTTTTCTGGCCGCCGCGGGCGAGTGGTGGTGCGGGCCAAATCCAAGACGGTGCTCGGATCGCTGCGAGTTCGAGACATTTCGGAGAAGGGAGGCTCAATTGAGCTCACACGCCGAGGAGCCAACGCGTCGGGATTTTCTGACGATCGCGGGGAGTGCCTTCGCGGCCGTCGGCGGCGCCATGGCGCTGTGGCCGTTCATCGCTCAGATGAACCCTGATGCATCCACTCAGGCGCTCGCCTCTGTCGAGGTCGACCTGACGCCGGTTAAGGAAGGGCAGGCGATTACGGTCATGTGGCGCGGCAAGCCGGTGTTCATCCGCAACCGCACCCCCGAAGAGATCCAGAAGGCCGTTGCCACGCCCGTGAACGACCTTCCCGACCCCGAGCCCGACAATGCCCGCGTGAAGAAGGGCCACGAGAACTGGCTCGTGCTCGTTGGCATCTGCACCCACCTGGGCTGCATCCCCAAGGGCCAGAGCCTCAATGACGTGAAGGGAGATTACGACGGCTGGTTCTGCCCCTGCCACGGCTCCCACTACGACACTTCGGGGCGCATCCGCAAAGGCCCGGCGCCGCGTAATCTCGAGGTGCCCACCTACGAGTTCGTTTCCGATACGAAGATCAGGATCGGCTGAGGATTACGAACGCCATGACTACGCATCAGTCGACCTACGAGCCGAAGTCCAGCGCAGAGAAATGGCTGGATGAACGTCTGCCCATCATGCGCATGATGCATGCGCAGTTCGTGGATTATCCGACGCCGCGCAACCTGAACTATCTCTGGACGTTCGGGGGCATCCTCACCGTCGTGCTGGGCCTGCAGATCCTGACTGGCGTCGTGCTGGCCATGCACTACATCCCGAGCGCGACCGAGGCCTTCGATTCCGTTGAGCGCATCCGCCGCGATGTGAACTACGGCTGGCTGATCCGCAACCTGCACGCCGTCGGCGCATCGATGTTCTTCCTGGCCGTCTATGTTCACCTTTTCCGCGGCCTTTATTATGGCTCGTACAAAGCGCCGCGTGAGGTGCTGTGGATCATCGGCGTCATCATCTACCTCGTGATGATGGCCACTGCCTTCCTCGGCTACACGCTCCCTTGGGGCCAGATGAGCTTCTGGGGCGCCACCGTCATCACCAACTTCTTCTCCGCCATCCCACTGGTTGGTGAGAGCATCGTGCAATGGCTGTGGGGCGGCTACGCTGTGTCGGGCGTTACGCTCAACCGCTTCTACAGCCTGCACTATCTGCTGCCCTTCGTGCTTGCCGGCCTCGTCGTCCTGCACATCTGGGCCCTCCACGTGGCTGGCCAGAACAATCCGACCGGCATCGAGCCGCAGACCAAGTCCGAAACCGTGCCGATGAGCCCGTACGCGGTCGCCAAGGACTTCGTCGGCATGGCGGTGTTCGCGATCCTGTTCGCTTGGTTCGTGTTCTTCGTGCCGGACTACCTCGGCCACGCGGACAACTACAATCAAGCGAATCCGCTGGTGACGCCGCCGCACATCGTGCCGGAGTGGTACTTCCTGCCGTTCTACGCGATCCTGCGCGCGATCCCGTCGAAGCTCGGCGGCGTGGTGGCCATGTTCGGCGCCATCGCCATCCTGGCGTTTATTCCCTGGCTCGACACCTCGCGCGTGCGTTCGACCAAGTACCGGCCGCTTTATCGCTGGTTCTTCTGGCTGTTCGTATTCACCTGCCTCGCGCTGGGCTATCTCGGCTCCAAGCCGGCTGAGGGCACCTACGTGACCTGGGCCCGGGTGTTCACTTTCTACTACTTCGCGCACTTCCTGATCGTCATGCCGATCATCGGTGTGATCGAAACGCCATCAAAGATGCCCCGCTCGATCAGCGAAGCCGTTCTTGGCAAGAAGGGCAATGGGGTAAGTGCGGTTTCGCCCGCTTCGGCGACTGCTGCGGCCGAGAAGCGGTAAGGCTCGGGGAGGCGAGGTGAAAAGAATGACCACCATGAGGAAATCTCTGCAGGTGCTGATGGCGGCGGGTCTGCTGGCCATCACGGCCCAGGCCACCCCGGCCGCCGAAGCCGTCCAGATCGAGCGGCAGAGCTGGCCGTTCAGCGGCTTCTTCGGCACCTTCGACAAGGCGCAGCTGCAGCGCGGGTTCCAGGTCTATACCGAGGTCTGCGCGAGCTGCCACGAGCTGAGACGCATATCCTACCGCAACCTCGCCCAGCCGGGCGGTCCGGAGTTCCCGGAGGATGCCGTCAAGGCCCTGGCTGCGGCAGCCGAGGTCGAGGACGGGCCGGATGACACGGGCGCCATGTTCAAGCGCCCGGGGCTCCTTTCGGATCCGCTGCCCAAGCTCTACGCCAACGAGAAGGAGGCGCGCTCGATCCACAACGGCGCCTACCCGCCAGACCTCTCGCTGATGGCCCGCGCGCGGAATACGGAGAACGTTGCTCCTTGGTACATCCATCCCTTCCTGATGCTGCGTGACATCGCCGTCGGCTATCAGGAAGGCGGGGCCGATTACATTTATTCTCTGCTGACCGGCTACGAGGATCCTCCGGCCGGCGTGCAGGTCATGGAGGGCATGAACTACAACGTCGCTTTCCCGGGGCACCAGATCGCGATGGCAAATCCGTTTGCCGGGGGCGACGGTCAGGTGGAATACCAGGACGGCACCCCCTCGACGGTCGACAACTATGCGCGCGACGTGGCGGCATTCCTTTCCTGGACGGCTGACCCGCGTCTCGAGGAGCGCAAACGGATCGGCTGGGTGGTGATCCTCTACCTCATCGTCACCGCGGGCCTGCTCTACGTCGGCAAGAAGCGGCTCTGGTCAAGGCTGGAGCACTAGGCTAAAGGCTAGGCACTCGCCTGGAATTGACTTGAAAGGGCCTCCTCAGCGGGGCCTTTTCTGTTCAGGGCTGGCCAGGGACAAGCATTTCGGGCCAGGCGCAGCATCACGAGGCATGGGATCATGACGCGGGCAATTCTCGGCATCATCGGCGGCAGCGGGCTCTATCATCTGCCGAACATCAAGAACCCGCATTGGGAGAAGGTTTCCAGCCCTTGGGGCGAGCCATCCGACGAAATTCTGTTCGCCGAGGTCGACGGCCTGCCGATCCGTTTCCTACCCCGCCACGGCCGCGGTCATCCGCGTGCGCCATCCGGCATCAACTACCGCGCCAACATCGATGCCTTGAAGCGAACCGGCGTCACCGATCTGGTCTCGGTATCGGCATGCGGTTCCCTGCGCGAGGATCTGCCGCCGGGCAAATTCGTGCTCGTCGACCAGTTCATCGACCGTACGTTCGCACGCGAGAAGAGCTTCTTCGGCAATGGCCTTGTCGCACACGTCTCCATGGCCGACCCAGTCAGCCCTGGCCTGGTGGATGAAATCGAGTCGGCGCTGAAAGCAGAGCAGATCGATTACCGTCGCGGCGGCACCTACCTCGTCATGGAGGGCCCGCAGTTCTCGACCCGCGCCGAATCGAACCTCTATCGTTCCTGGGGCTGCGACGTGATCGGCATGACCAACATGCCGGAGGCCAAGCTCGCCCGCGAGGCCGAGATGTGCTACGCCACCGTCGCCATGGTCACGGATTACGACTGCTGGCACGACGGACACGAGGCCGTCGACGTCGCCGCCGTGCTCGAGGTCATGAAGGCGAACACGGAGACGGCCCAGCGCATGCTTGCCCGCCTCACCGCCTCATTCCCGCGCGAGCACAAGCCATGCCCGATCGGCTCCGACCGGGCGCTCGAGGTGGCGGTCATCACCGCGCCGGAAGCGCGCGATCCGGAACTCGTCGCCAAGCTCGACGCGGTAGCGGGCCGAATCCTCAAACCGCAGGCCTAGCGCCGTGGCCTACTCGGACTTGCCCTCAGCCACTTTTTCCATCTCGGCGAGTGCGACGAGCGAGTGCGCATAGGCCCCGCCCGCACGCATCTCGGACGCGACCCAGATCGCTTCCATGATTTCCTGCTCCGTCGCGCCGTGACGGAGCGCCGCCTTGGTGTGGCCCTTGATGCAGTACGGGCACTGCGTGACGTGGGCGACGGCTACGGCGATGATTTGCTTCATCTTGGCTGGAAGGGCGCCGTCTGAGAAGACCTGCTGGCTGAAGGCACGGAAGGCCGCCTCCGTATCAGGGGCGAGTTGCCGGCGCTTTTGAACCAACTGCGGCGTCGATGGGGGATATACGGCATCGGACATCTTACACCTCCCGGCTGGGTTCGAAGTCGTCCGGCACGTTAACATGTATCGGGCGGAGATCATATGGGCACGAAGCAAGGCAGCCGCTCATAGAACGCGCGATAAGGGCGCCAGAATCAGAGCTGGCAAAATTGCGCGCCCGGGTTGCCTAGCCGGGTGGAAACAGAATAAGGATCTGCATCTTCACGAGATCGGGGAACCAATTCAGCAACACGTGCCCTACGCCCCAGAGCAGCAAACCGAGCACGATAAGCGCCGGCACCGCGGCAAATACCGCCTTCAGGAAGAAGGCCGTCAGGTGAAGGAATGGAAGATCAAGCCGGGTAATGGTGCCCGGAGGTGCGCTTGTCCCTTCCGACACATGCGGGCCGAATCCGTGGTAGGCCATTGCGGCAGCGCGCTCCCGCATTTCGCGGGCCTGCCGCTCTCGTGCTTGGCGCTCGCGGGCTTCGCGCTCCCGGCGCAACGTGCGGGGCAGGTCATCCGGGCCGCCATCCGCGACGGGGATCGAAAAAGGAGGGTCAGAAATGGCCATATGCAATTACCTCGTACCGCCGGCTTGCGAGCGGACAATCGGCCACCATCCCCGGCAACGTGGCACCGCGCCCTCGCGCTACTCCCTACCGTCAGAGAACCGATAATGACGATTTGCGCCGCCAATAGGGCATCGAGGAGGTAACGGTGGACGAGCTGAAGCAGCTGATCCGGACCATCCCGGACTATCCCAAGCCCGGGATCATGTTCCGTGACGTCACCACGCTGATGCGCGATGCCGATGGTTTCGAGCGGGCGATCATCGCGCTCGCCAAGCCGTTCGAAGCGCAGAAGGTCGACGCGGTGGCAGGTATCGAGGCCCGCGGCTTCATTCTCGGCGGCGCCGTAGCGGACCGGCTCGGGTGCGGATTCATCCCCATTCGGAAGAAGGGCAAGCTGCCGTGGAAGACCATCGGACAGGAATACACGCTCGAGTACGGCGTAGACGCGATCGAAATTCACGAGGATGCGATCCGCCAAGGTGAGCGCATTCTCATCATCGACGACCTGATTGCCACCGGCGGCACTGCCGATGCTGCCGCGAAGCTCGTCCGCCGCTCAGGCGGCGAGGTGGTCGGCGCCGCTTTCGTCATCGACCTGCCGGAGCTCGGCGGTCTCAGCAAATTGGAAGCCAGCGGCGTGAAGTGTCACGCGCTGGTCGCCTTCGAAGGACACTGAATGAGCGAGATGAATGGAAACAGCCTGCCGCCGGGCAGGATTCGCGAGGCATTGGCCGCCGTGAACGCCGTCCGCCTGAAGCCGGACTCCGCCGTGCCCTGCCCGGTTTGCGGCAATCCCGGGTTTTCGGTCGAGGATCGCTCCGCCCGGCCGCATGCCGAATGGTATGCGCTGTCGTGCACCTCTTGCGGTCTCCACGACAACCTCCACATTCCGATGGGATCGACGCCGGGCAGCTTCAGCTGATCGCGTTAATGTGAGCTGGGCCGTCATCCTGGGCCGTGTGCCTGGGATCATACCAGCCACGAACGCCGGAGTAAGCGTCGAGCTGGATCCCGGGACCAGCACCGGGATGACGACCTGAGTCGAGAGCCGATGCGTTCCAACCACTGGCGGAGTGCGTTTTGGCTCGGCTGGATTCGAAAACCCGGATAACGAGCGGACGGGTCGGGATGAAGATCGGCGGGCGGCACTACCGGACCATATGGCTGAACCCAGATGGATGGTCGGTCGAGATCATCGATCAGACGAAGCTGCCGCATCGGTTCGAGACGGTCACGCTCACGTCTTGTGAGGATGCCGCGCGCGCCATCCTGACCATGCAGGTGCGCGGCGCGCCGCTGATCGGTGTCACTGCTGCCTATGGCCTCTGCCTCGCGCTCCGCGAGGACGCCTCCGACGAGGCGATGGAGCGCGCGATCGAACACCTTGCCCGGCAACGACCGACGGCGATCAACTTGCGCTGGGCACTGGAGCAGGTGCGCGCCGCCGTCCGTAACCTGCCGCGCGAAAAGCGGGTCGAGGCTGCTTACAAATGCGCCGCCGCCCTGGCCGACGAGGACGTCGAGACCTGTCGTCGTATCGGCGTCAACGGCCTCGCGCTCATCAAGGATATCGCCGCGAGGAAAAAGCCCGGCGAGAGCGTCAACGTGCTCACGCACTGCAATGCCGGCTGGCTTGCGTGCGTGGACTGGGGCACAGCCACCTCACCGATCTATCAGGCGCACGATGCGGGCATCCCCGTCCACGTGTGGGTCGACGAAACGCGGCCGCGCAATCAGGGCGCGTCGCTCACGGCCTATGAGCTCGGCAGCCACGGCGTGCCGCACGCCATCATCGTCGACAACGCGGGCGGGCACCTGATGCAGTCCGGCAAGGTCGACATTTGCATCGTGGGGACCGATCGTGTGACCGCGAACGGCGATGTCGCCAATAAGATCGGCACGTATCTGAAGGCGCTCGCAGCCAAGGACAATGGCGTGCCCTTTTACGTGGCCCTGCCGCATTCGACGATCGACTGGACGCTCGATGATGGCCTTTCCATTCCCATCGAGGAGCGCTCTGAGGACGAGGTCCTCAAGATGCCGGGCCGCCTGCCAGACGGATCGGTCGTGACCGTCGAGATCGCTGCACCAGGCTCACCTGCGGGAAATCCGGCCTTCGATGTGACGCCCGCGCGGCTTGTCACCGGCTTCATCACGGAGCGTGGCGTCGCCCCGGCTTCACGCGAAGGGCTGCTCTCGCTCTACCCTGAGCGCAAAGACGCATAGCGCGTTTCCATTCTCGCGCCCAGTTGACTTGACCGTGGCGTCCGATGGCCTTTGATGACCGCAGCCGTATGGAGACATGCCCATGCTCAGTCGAGTTGGTCTTGCCGCCGCTCTCCTCCTCTCCCTCCTCGTGCCCGCCGCGGCGCATCACGGATGGGGTAGCTATGATGCGAGCAAGCTGGTCACCGTCGAAGGCAGAATCCTCACCTCGCAATACGCCAATCCGCACGTGACGCTGACAGTCCAGGGCAAGGACAAGACGTGGACTCTGACCCTCGCCCCCGTCTCACGCATGCGCAGCCGCGGTGCGGAGCAGGAGTTGTTGGCGCCCGGAAAGACGATCACGGCAGTCGGTTACGTCTCGACCCGCGATCCTGACGAGATGCGGGCCGAACGGATCACGGTCGACGGCAAGACGATCGAGATGCGCTAGATGCTGCCCGAAGCGCCAGCCATTTTCATAGCGCTGGAGCAATCAGGCGTGGGAGCGGCGATCCGGCAATCGGTGTGGATCTATCCCATCGCCAACGTCACACACATCCTGGCGCTGACCGTGCTGGCGGCGTCGGTCGCCGTGATGGATTTGCGCCTGCTTGGGGCATTCCGCGAGACGGTACCTGCCGCCGTGATCGTCCCCGCGCGACGTATCTCAATGCTGGCCCTGACCATCATGGTGTTGACTGGGCTCGTGCTGTTCACGGCCGAGGCCAGCCACGTGGTCATGAATCCGGTGTTTCAGACCAAAATGGGCCTGATTGCACTCGCCATCCTCAATGCCCTGATCGTGCAGCGCACGTTGCCCGCCGTGCTGATAAAAACGCCGGCAATGACACCTCTGCCGCCGCGCTTCCGCGTTGCGGCCGTCCTATCGCTCGCACTCTGGTTCTGCGTCGCCGCCGCGGGACGGCTGATTGCGTACTTCTAGATTGCGCTGTGCATTGATGGGAGAGGCAGCTTTTCCCCTTACCAAATTGGGCGAGGACTGACGGGGCAACCTAAGCCGCCGGGTTCAGCGGCGCGAAGTGCTCGCGGACGGCGGCTTCCTCCAGATCGCGCGTAATGAAGACGATCCGTGAACGGCGGTCGTCCGTAGGCCAGCGTTCCAGCATTTCGACAGGATAGAACACATGCTGCACGCCATGGATGACGAACGGCTGGTCCGCCTCCCGTACGTTCAGTAGTCCCTTGATCCGCAGCAGCTTGCTCCCCTGCGTCGCACGCAGAAGCTCGATGAGGGCTTCGAGCTTGCTGGCCTCCAGCGGTTCGTTGAATGTCAGGCAGAACGAGCGGATCCCGTGCAGATGGCCGTGATCGTGGTCGTGGTCATGGTCATGGTTATCGTGCGGATGATCGCAGCCCTCATCGTGAGTTGCATAGCGATCTGCCGCCAGCCAGCGACTGACATCAGTGCCGTCGCGAATTTCATAAGCGTTGAGATCGAAGATTTGAGACGGCTCGATAGCGCCTTTCACTGCCTGCAGGACGGGCGCGGCAGGATTGAGAACCCGCACCTGCGCCGTCAATTGGGTGATCCCATCAGCATCGACGAGGTCGGTCTTGGTGAGCACGACGCGATCCGCCATCGCGATCTGGCGGGCGCTTTCGAAGGTCCTGTCGAGCTGATCGAGGCCGTGCTGCGCATCGACCGTCGTGATGATGCCGTCGAGGCGGTAGATGCGAAAGAGGTCCCGATCGTTGACCAGCGTCTGCGCGATCGGCGCCGGATCAGCGAGCCCTGTCGTTTCCAGCACGACGCGCGTCAGGTCGGGGATGGCGCCGCGCATCATATCATCGTGCAGCTTCACGAGGGCATTGATGAGATCGCCGCGTACAGCGCAGCACACGCACCCCGACGGCAGCAGGACCGTATCCTCCTGGACGGCCTCGATCAGCGCGTCGTCCAGGCCGACCTCGCCGAACTCATTGACGATCACCGCGGTGCCGCCAAGCTCCGGCCGTTTCAGCATTGCCTTGAGGAGGGTCGTCTTGCCGGAGCCGAGATAGCCGGTCAGCACGGTGAGCGGAATGGGGAGGTTCAAGGCGGCGTACTCGCGATGTCTGAGCTTGGGTGCCAGGGCTCGCACACGCCTGTGTGGAGTTCAAGTCTCGTTTGGGTGCGCTTGCACCTTCGATCCCACCAGCGCCTCAAACTCGCGGACGAACCGCTTCAGGCTGCCCCAGTCCGTCAGCTCCGTATCACCAGAAGGGTGGCGCTCGACGCCTTTCGAGTCGACGATGGCATGGAGGATCAAGCGCTCGAACGGGTTGAGCCTCCTGTCGTGGACCGCACCGGCCACGTGACAGACGATGTCGGGCATCCAACCGTGCTCGGCAACGAACCGTTGCGCAATCTCGTCGATTGCTGATCGCTCGCTCTCTTCATGCGAGGCAGCAGACAGGCTGACCGGCAGAAAGGCCGAAGGGCAACGCCGCAAAGCCTCCCCGTGCCGCATGATGAAGGAGGACAGCTCGCCGTCGAACTGGCCACGGTGCACCGACCCGGCGATCACCATCGCGTCGCAGTCGTCAACGCCGGCTTCCGTCTTGTGCGCCTTGATGTCGACGAGCCGCACCAGCGCGCCATCATCCTCGAGGCGGCGGGCGACGAAGTGGGCGACCTTTTCGGTCTGCCCCTCGCGTGAGACGTACGCGACAAGATAACGCAGCATGGGGCGAGGTCCTTACCTGATGGCGACAGCCCACCCCAGAGACATTGGAGCCGCTTTGACTGCAATCAACCTTCGAATGGCCTGCGCCGCTCGACGAAAACCTTGCTGACGACCGAGAAGACGAGCTCGTTGTTCTGGTTGACGGCTTCGTTGTCCGACAGAACCAGCCCGACATCCGGCCGGGAGCGCGAGTCGATCTTCTCCTTCGCACGCGTGGTGAAGGTGAGCGTGTCGCCGACATACACCGGTTTCAGCCAGCGCAGCTTCTCGAAGCCCGGGGACGGGCCGTAGCGCGGCGGCCGCTGACCCTGAAACCTCATGAGGTCCGCCTCGCGGTTCCGGTGATCAATGAGGTGCCGCAGCCAGATGGCGCTCGTGTGCCAGCCGCTCGCGCACAGCCCACCGAAGAGCGTGTGGCGCACCGCCTCCTCGTCCAAGTGGAAGGGCTGCGGGTCATATTTGCGGGCGAAATCGATGATTGCCTCCCGCGTGAAAGTATATGAGCCGAGATGGACGGTAGCGCCGATCTCGATATCCTCGAAATAGCCGCTCATTGGGCCACCTCCGGCGCACGCAGACGGAAGAGTTGCGCCACATCCCAGGTCATGACCACCTCGCCGTTCTGGTTGAGCATCTCGAACAGCATCTGGCAGATCCCCACGCCGGGGCGCGATTTCAGCACCCGCTTGGACGTGCAGGTATAGCGCGCAGTCAGCTCGTCTCCTGGAAAGACGGGCTTCAGCCATTTCACCTCGTCCAGACCGGGCGAGCCGAGCCCCGCGGCATTCGCCAGCACGTCATCCACCAGCATGCGCATCAGCATGGCACAGGAGTGCCATCCTGACGCACACAGGCGGCCAATCATCGAGGCCTCCGCCGCCGCCTCGTCGATGTGAAAGGGTTGCGGATCGAAGGCCCGCGCGAAGCCGATGATCTCGTCCTTCGTGACCCGCTTGCGGCCGAAGGCGACGGTCTGGCCGACGATTACGTCCTCCCAATGAAGGGAGCCTGCGGTGGTTGGATCGCCTCTGCTCATGCGCCTCAACCCACTCCGATGCTGTCAAGACTTGCCCGTCTGATAGCGGCGAGCGGCCACGGGGGAAAGATGCCGCGCGCGATTTTGCCGGGATTCGCCGCGCCGGAACGCCGCAAACCGACCACCAGATAGGCTCATTCGCGCCATAAACTCGCCAATCTCCAGTGTTCGATGAGCAACGTGATGCAGAAGTAAGAAAAGGGGCTTCACGTGTTCAGTAACACTAAAGCATTACGTCAGTGGTCAACCATTCGACGGTGGGGATGTTCGGGGGCAGCTTCCGTGATCATCTTATCCATGGCCGCAATTACTCCGACGTACGCCTTTCCGAAGCTCAGTAATCCAACATCTATTCCAACTGAGCAGCCGAACGACCAGGCCGAGCCGGAGACGAAAAACGAGGCCAAGGAAACCCAGTCGGCAATTGACGAATACTTGCACAAGCTGATGATGGCGGAGTCGGCCGGTAAGGCTCACGCGAAGAACCCGCGCTCGTCGGCTCTGGGTCCTTATCAGTTCATCAACTCGACGTTCATCGAAGTGGTCGATCGGCATTTCTCCGACGAAGTCGAGGGGATGAGCCAGTCCGAGATTCTGGCGCTCAGAACCGACATGGAGTTCGCCCGCCGGGCTGCCATCGCCTTCAACAACGACAATGCGAAGCACCTTCGCGAGAACGGCGTGAAACCGACCTTCGCTCACCTCCGGTTGAGCCATCTGCTTGGGCCCAACGCCGCCGTGAAGGTGCTGCGCGCAAGCCCGAGCACCAAGCTGACGAAGCTGCTGCCTTCAGCGGTGATCAAGGCCAACCCGTTCATGCGGGGCATGACGGTCGCCAATCTGGTCCGCTGGTCTGAGGGTGAGGTCGGCGTCGGCGTGTGGGCTACCCCGACCGAGATCGCCAAGTCGGGTGAGAGCAAGGCCCCGGCGGCCACAGAGGTCAAGACCGAAACGGTGCCGCCGCTGCCTGAAAAGAAGGTTGAAGCGGACCCTGTCGAGGGCACCAACCGGACACTCTAGGCCGTTACGCCACTCTCCCCCCAAAAGGTGTCACGGTTCCGCCCTCCTCCCGATGCGAGGAGGGCGGTTTGCGTTCAGGGCCTTGCGTGCGGGACCTTGCGAAGGCGAAGAGCCGCCCGACCCTGGCTCAAGTCGCGAAGCGGAAGTGCAACACGTCGCCATCCTTGACGACGTAATCCTTACCTTCGAGCCGCATCTTGCCGGCCTCTCGCGCGCCGACCTCGCCGCCGTGGGCCACGTAGTCGTCGTAGGCGATCGTTTCGGCGCGAATGAAACCCTTCTCGAAGTCGGTGTGAATGACACCTGCGGCCTGCGGCGCCTTCGTCCCCTCGGGAACGGTCCAGGCCCGCGCCTCCTTGGGCCCGACGGTGAAATAGGTGACCAGCCCCAGCAGCCGGTAACCCTCCCGGATCAGCCGGTTGAGCCCGGGCTCCTTCAGCCCAAGCTCGGCGAGATAGACCTCCCGATCCTCCGGCGAAAGGCTCGCGAGCTCCGCCTCGATCTTGGCGGAGATGATGACGCAACCTGCGCATTCCTGCCTGGCGCGCTCCTCCACCTGGCGCGAGTAGGCATTGCCGGTCGCCGCCGATGCCTCGTCGACGTTGCAGACGTAAAGCACGGGTTTAGCGGTCAACAGCTGGAGCTGCCGGTAGAGCGGCTCCTCCTCAGGCGTCAGCGCGGCCAGCCGGGCGGGCTTGCCTTCGCGCAGCAGCGCGAGAGCCTTGTCGATGATCGCAAGCTGCGCCTTGGCCTCCTTTTCCCCGGACTTGGCTTTCTTTTCGAGCGGGATGCGCCGCCGCTCCAGGCTTTCGAGGTCGGCCAGCATCAGCTCGGTCTCGACCACCTCTGCATCGGCCAACGGATCGATGCGGCCCTCGACGTGCGTGACGTCGGGATCCTCGAAGCAGCGCAGAACATAGGCGACCGCGTCGACCTCGCGGATGTGCGCCAGGAACTGGTTGCCGAGCCCCTCTCCCTTCGAAGCGCCACGGACAAGACCCGCGATGTCGACGAACGTCAGCCGCGTCGGCACTTTCTGGGCGCTCTTGCCGATCCGCGCGAGCGTATCGAGCCGCGGGTCAGGCACGCCGACCTCGCCCACGTTCGGCTCGATCGTGCAGAACGGATAGTTGGCCGCCTCGGCAGCCGCCGTCTGCGTCAGCGCGTTGAAGAGGGTGGACTTGCCGACGTTCGGCAGGCCCACGATGCCGCATTTGAAGCCCATGAAGTCCAATCCTGTCCGGGAAGGCCGGCCGGGAGAACCCCGGTCTCGACACCCGAGGCATCTAAGCGCTCGCGGCCGGATTGAAAACCCCTTGCGGTGAGGCACGAAGCCCGCGGCGCGCCAGGGCTCCTGGTGTTAGGGTATGCGGCAAGCCGCTGCTCTATTCCCAGGCCCCGCCGAAACTGGTATGGGAGCAAGGATCTCATTGCTCGCTCTGACCTCTCATGGACCTCAGCTCGCTCTTGATATTCGCCGGGGCACTGCTGGTTGCCGCCGCGTCCCCTGGCCCGGGTGTCGCCGCCATCGTCGCCCGCGTGCTCGGACGCGGCATGCAGGGCGCCTTTGCATTCACTGCCGGCATGGCCCTTGGCGATCTGATCTGGCTGTCATGCGCTGTGCTGGGACTGGCGGCGATTGCGCAGACCTTCGGAGGCGTATTCCTCGTCATCAAATATCTTGGTGCCGCCTACCTACTCTATCTGGCCTGGAAGCTGTGGACAGGCCCGGCCGACGCGCTGGAAGTGAAGGTCGATCGGTCCGACGCAAAGCCGCTGCGCCTGTTCCTCGGAGGCCTGGCGGTGACGATGGGCAATCCGAAGGTGATGATCTTCTACCTGGCTCTGCTGCCGACCATCATCGAGATGGCACGCGTAAGCTGGCTGGGCTGGCTCGAGCTGTCGATCGTGACACTGGCCGTGCTGGCCATCGTGTTCAGCAGCTACGTACTGCTCGCAGTCCGCACACGAAAACTCATCGCCAACACACGAGCCATGCGGCTCCTCAACCGCTTCACGGGAGCCGTCATGGCCTCCGCCGCCGCGGCCGTCGCCAGCCGCTGAAGGCTACTTCAAAGCAGGCTGACCTTAAGAGGCATGCCGCCCTTGGGCCGCAGCGTGACGCGGCTCACCGGCTCTGGCAGATGCTTGCCGTCCCACTCGAAACGGGCTCCTCGCACCAGCGTGGCCAATATCGCCGTCGCCTCGGCCATCGCGAAGGACATGCCAATGCAGATCCGCGGTCCTGCGCCGAAGGGCATGAACTGCGTGCGCCAGTATCGCGCCTCCCTGTCCGGAAGAAACCGGTCCGGGTCGAAGCGGTCCGGATCCTCCCAGAGCCGCCGATGCCGATGGATGGCGAAGATCGGCATGACGATATTGGTGCCCGCCTTCAGCTCGTGACCGCCGAGCGTCGTTGCTTTGGGCGAAAGGCGGGAGAGCACCGGAGCGGGCGGGTAGAGCCGCATGGCCTCTTTCAGCACCCGCTGCGTTAAAGCGAGCTTATCGATATGACTGCCGTCGACGGGTGCGCCCCCTGTGACAGCAATCACCTCCTCGCGTACGCGCTGTTGCCACTCGGGCGCGCGAGCCAGCAGGTAAAGACACCACGTGAGCGCTTTTGCCGTCGTTTCATGTCCTGCCTCGAGCAGCGTCAGCAGGTTATCCACGAGGTTCTCGTCCCCCATCGGCTCCCCGGTCTCGGGATCACGTGCAGCAAGAAGCCGGCCCAAGAGATCGTCAGCCAATTGTGCGGACCGGCGCCGCCGCTCGACAATCGCGTGCACCGCCTGTCGGAGCCGCCGCGCTGCCTTGCGCATCTGGCGCGTGCCGGGATGCGGGAGCCACATCGGCAGATGCAGCAAGGCATAGGCGATCTCCCAGGAAATGCGGGCGAGAAAGTCGCCACCGGCAGCACGGACAGCATCCGCCTCCTCTGCCTCGCCGCCGGCCAGCATCGTGCGCGCAATGACGTTGAAGGTTGCATCGGTCATTGCCCGGTCGATCAACTGTACGCTGGCGGGGGGATCGGCGCGCCAGCGGGCGAGTTGTTCCTCCGCCGCCGCGGTCATCGTCTGCACATAGCGAAGGATTTCGCCATGACGGAACAGTGGGGCCAGGACGCGCCGCTGCCAGCGCCAGTGCTGCCCGCCGGAGGTCAGGATCCCATTGCCCAGGGTCGCCGCAAAGATCCGCTTCTCCATCGGGCTTTTCGGGAACTCGTCTTTCCGAGAAAGCAGCACCTCCTCCGTAAGCGGTGGCGAGGTGACCCAGACAATCGTGCTGCGACGGCTCTCGAAAACGACGAGCGGCTCCTCGTAGACCTGTCGCGGCAAGCTCGAAAGGGGATTTCGGACGAAGTTGATAACGAACCGGTGCAGCGGCAGCAGGTCGGGGGCCGGCACAGCAGTCGGGGGATAGAGGACAGGCGCGTCGGTACCCAACTCAAGTGCCGATTCCATCAACTCCTCCGGGAGATTGCTCGTCGAGACGTGGTCAGGGGAGGCGAACGCGGCTATCCCGCGTCACTCGCGTCAGGTCATTCCATATCTCGCCAACGACCACTGTTCCGCAGGGAACGGTCCATCGGTTATGTCCGGCAGGCTTACAGCCCCCCTGCTGGTTGGTAAACGCTCGAGCCTCAGCTGGCCGGAGCCGATGCGCTGCGGGCCTTTCCCGCCTCCTTCTTGAGACGCTTGCGGACTCCCGCCGTATTGCCCTGAATGCGCGTGACCTTCGGCCGGGCGATCTTGCGGCTGGCCTGCTTCTTACGGGCCAATGTGTTTCTCAGCGATCTTGCGGACATGGGCTCCTCCACGAATGCATCCCGCAGCCTGCTCTTCACGCATTCTGCGCCAGTTCTCCGGGCAACAAGCCCCGACACCTTAGTTGACAATGAAGCTAATGCCATATCCGGGCGCCAGGAAGGCGCCCGCCCAGATCAGGCAGGATAGCCCACTCGAGGGTAGGAACAGGGCCCACGGCATGCTCAGCATACCCGCGACGACGGGAACGAATGGCCGCAACCCGCCAATGAACTTGCCCAGCACGATGCCGAGAACGCCCCATCGCTCGCAGAACATTTGCCCCTTGGGGATGAAGCCGGGGAACTTGCGCATGGGCCAGACCTTACCGGCATCGTCCTTGAAGTAGCGCCCCAGAGCGTACGAGACGCAGTCTCCAGCCCATGCGCCCGTCGCCCCGGCGACCCAAATGGGCCAGAACTCGCCGCCGGCAGCGCTGTGGATGGCGCCGATGCCCAAGAACAAAACCGATGATGGAACGAACAGCGAAATCAGTACGATGCTCTCGGTGAAGCCCAAAACGAAGACCAGCAGCGCGATGAACCGCGCATGCTCGCTGGCAAAAGTGAGCAGGTACTCGGTCCAGCCGCCGGCCGCAAAAAAGCTTAGCACTTGGGGATACCACTGATTGAAGATGCTTCGACTATTCGAACGACTGGACGGAGCCTGTCGGCTTATAAACTGCTACTACATCGAAATGACGCCAACCCGTATGCATTCGGGTCACGCCCCCATCAGCCATCTCGCGCCAAAGGTGCTGGGCGCCAGAACGCCGGTGGCCCAGAGGAAAGCGGAGCTCACGTTCGCGATCTGAAACGGGAGCTGGCGCATGGCGTACATGCCGGCCACGACCGGAATGACTGCACGGATCGGGCCGAAGAAGTGGCCGAGGAACACGCCGAAGACGCCGTATCTGTCGAAGAATCGCTGCCCCTTCGGGATCATCTGCGGGTATCGTTTGAATGGCCAGACCTTGTGAATGGAATCCTTGAAATAGAGACCGATCCAGTAGGAAATGGCATAGCCCAGCGAGCCGCCAATCCCGGCAGCAAGCCAGACCGGCCAGAAGGGAATACCACTGGCGCCGAGAAGGCCCCCGATGGCAACCAGGAAAACCGTCGAGGGGAGCACGAGTGACAGGAACGCGACGCTTTCACCGAATGCGAGCAGGAAGACGATCGGACCGGCCCAGATCTGGTTGGCGCGAATGAACGCGACCGTCGGCTCCACATACTGAGTAAGATCCATCGTCTGGTGCCCTGTCCCACCCCTCCAACTTGTGCTCAGCTAGGTTCCTTTGCCGCCCGACGCAAGTGCCGTTTCTGCGCGCAGGCCTGTCACCCCGCCGGCGCGCGATCGCACCAGAAGCGATACATCGCCTCGAAAACCTGGGGCCGGTCGCGTTCAAACGCCTGCCAATCGGCCAGCGATCCCGGCCACTGGCTTTCGGGATACTTTCTGGCGAACGCCGCCAGGACGAGCGGATCGAGCGTGAAGCCGCGAAAGGCGAGCCCGTTCTCGTCAAGGAAGCGGCTGATCTCGTCGAGCGACACGTGCTGCTCGGAGGCGTGGAGGGCCAAGTCACGGAACTCGTGCAAGGTATAGAAGTCCCGCGAAACAACAAGCTCGGTGCCAGGTGAGCCCGCGGGACGGTCGAGGAGCTGCGCTCGCCAGGCCCGTGCCGTCGCATCATCGCAGTCGGGTCCGGGATAATCGGGCTGCTCGCGCAAAATGCCGAAGTTCGCGCGCGCGGTCGCGCTGTAGAGCCCGACGTACATCAGCCCGCTTGGCTTCAGCCGCGAAACGAGCTTGCGCCAGCCGGCCCATGGATCGGCCATATGATGCAGGACGCCGACGCACTCGATGATGTCGAACTGGCGGTCGAGGCGATCGAGATCGAGAATGTCGGCCACCATGAACTCGATATTGTCCACCCCATACCGTTTGGCCGCGCAGTGCGCATAGCCGAGGCTCGGGGCCGAAAGGTCTGTCGCAAGCAGCCGCGCCTTTGGGCCGTAGGCGAAAGCGGACTGCAGGGCCTGCTTTCCTGTCCCTGCGCCCGCGATCAGGACATCGAATTCCCCGTCCATGAACGCCAGGCGCTGCGGCTCGAAGTAGCGCGACAGCGTCGCCTTCATCGCTCCGGGTTGCGAGACATGGAGGCTCTGCCAGCGGGGATAAGGGCTCGACTCGTACTGGCGCGCGACGCGGCGCGATGTGTCGTCCGTCAGTGGCGCGAGCCGGGGAATGCGTTCTGCGGCGACCTTTTCCTCCGCGCGGCGCTCAAGCTCTTTCTGTACCACCTCGCGCAGCGGCTTGGGCTTCACATCGCCGTAGTCCTCCGCGTTCAACGACGACAGAATGGTCTCGAGCGGGCGGTAGAGCGCGACCAGCAGCAACCGCCGCGCCATTTCCAGGTCGCCCTTCCGCAGAGCGGCGGTGTCGATTTCCATCCGGGCGAGGGCTTCGGTCTCGGCCTGCGATTCCGCCCACACGTGATCGTTGTTCCAGGCTTGTGCGAGCAGCCCCAGGGCAAAGCCATAGAGCGTGCGATCCTCGAAGCGCTCCGCCGGCACCTCGAGCAGCAAAATGCGCCGCAGCGCCGTCAACAGCCGCTCGAGCCCCGCTTCCATGACGACACCGGCCTGCAGCGCCGATAGCAGCAGATCCGACCTCAGCACGTCCGCAGTGCGATTGAGGATCAACTTCCGCGCTGTCTCATCCGCATGACCGTCGCTTACAGCTTCCAGTGCCCTGGCCAGCTCCGGCGTCACCGCGACGAGATACTTCAGCGCGGCCTCGGCAATCGGCTGCGTGTCGACCCCGCTGATTCCGAGCGCTGCCTTGAGCCCGAACGGCTCGAGGCGGCTCGCATCCGTGATCGCGAACCGGGCCAGAAGGCGCGACAGGCGCTTCGCCGCTTCCTCATGCTGCGGTTTGAAGCGCAAGGCTTGGGTCAGATGAACGACCGACTCCTCGATCTCACCCAGGGCCGCCAGCACGGCCGCCTGCTCGAAGTGCAACTGCGGATTGCGTCGGTCATGACGCAGCGCCTCGATGTAAGCAGCTCTTGCGCCCTTGAGGTCACCGGAGCGAAAGGCGCGCGTCGCCAGCGCCACCCAGTCCTGTTTTGCGGCCGGCCTGCGGATCGGAGCTGTCATCGTGGGCACGTCATGCTGGCTGGGGTTTCAAGGTCTAAGCTCTGCAGCGCCGCTTCATTTCGGCCGCAAGCTCACGCGAGACCTCGGCGCCGAGCATGAGGCCACGGGAAACCTGCGCCGGCGTCAGATGCGAGGCTCCAGGCCCGCGAAGCACTGCCGGGGCGTTCTCCGCTTCGCGGCGGCCGATGGCCAGCTCATCGCACGAGAGCTCCGCCTTGCGCGTTTTGAATGCGAAGAGTCGCACGCCCGAGGCATACGCTTCCGATGTTGGCGGCTCGCGTACCCAGGCGCGGCTCCTGTCCGACATGATGGCATTGAGCGCGATGCGGCGCTGCTCGATGCAGTGACTGGAATCGTCCACGCACCCCATGCCCACCTGTGACGCGGAATTGAAGCCGGCGCTGCACGCCGCAGCCGCCATTCCCATCAGGGCGCAAGTCAGCCTGGATGTCGCCCGCCGCGCGGCTCGCCTGCGGATCATGGTTCGCCCCTTGTGAAGATCCCGCCAAGCCCATAGAAGGCAGGGATGGCGGCGGTGTGGCGTGGTCTTTGCGCATTCGATACAGCATCGCCGGCCCCGCGCAAGATTTCCGACGCGCAGTTCACGGCCCTTTATCTCAAGAGGAAACTGCTCATGGTGCACGCAATCCGGATTCACCAGCATGGCGGCCCCGAGGTCATGACTTGGGAGGAGATCGAGGTCGGCGAGCCCGGCGAGGGCCAGGTACGCCTGAAGCATCGCGCTATCGGACTCAATTACATCGACACCTATCACCGCTCGGGCCTCTACAAGATCAGCCTTCCGGCGGTGATCGGAACGGAAGGTGCCGGTGAGGTGACGGCCGTCGGCCCCGGCGTGACCGACCTCAAGGTCGGCGACCGGGTGGCTTATGCGAGCCCGATGGGCGCCTACACGGAGGAGCGGCTCATCCCTGCCGATCGCGTCGTGAAAATCCCGGACGGCATCGACGATCAGACGGCGGCGGCCATGATGCTACAGGGCATGACCGTCCGCTACCTGCTCAAGGAAACCTATAAAGTCGGCCCGCAGACGACCATGCTGCTGCATGCTGCTGCCGGCGGTATCGGTCTCATCGCCTGTCAGTGGGCAAAACACCTCGGCGCCACCATCATCGGGACAGCCGGATCGCCCGAGAAATGCAAGCTCGCCCAGGACCATGGCGCTACCTACACGATCAACTACCGGACCGAGGATTTCGTCGCGCGAACCAAGGAGCTCACGAACGGCAAGGGCGTTGACGTCGTCTATGACTCTGTCGGCAAGGACACCTTCCCGGGCTCATTGGACTGCCTGAAGCCGCGCGGTTTGTGGGTCAGCTTCGGTAACGCGTCGGGCGCCGTTCCGCCGTTCGACATCCTCATGCTTTCGGCGAAGGGCTCGCTCTACGCGACCCGGCCGACGCTCGCCACCTACACGGCAACGCGTGAGGATCTGGTGGCGACCGCCAACGATCTGTTCGATGTGGTGAGCCGCGGCATTGTGAAGATCAACGTCAACCAGACGTATGCGCTGAAGGACGCCGCACAGGCGCATCGCGATCTGGAGTCGCGCAAGACGACCGGCTCGACCATCCTGCTGCCCTGAGCCCGAAACTCTCAGTCGAGGAGAAGCAAGTCATGCTGAAGATCTACGGACGGACGAACTCCATCAACGTCCGCAAGGTGTTATGGACGGCCGAGGAGATCGGGCTTACCTACACCCGGGAGGATTGGGGCCGCGGGTTCCGTTCCACCTCGGAGCCGGAATTCCTGAAACTGAACCCGTTCGCCGTCGTGCCGGTGATCGACGACGACGGCTTTGTCCTTCGGGAAAGTCACACCATCTCGCGCTATCTGGCCGCGAAGCATGGCCGCACGGATTTGTATCCGAACGATCCGAAACAACGTGCGCAGGTCGAGGCGTGGATGGACTGGGGACAGACGGATCTCTACCAGGGCATCCGCGCACCGTTCCTTGGGATGGTCGTGAAGTTGCCCGCCTTCCAGGATCAGAAGCTCATCGACAGCGGCATCGCCGAATGGACGCGGCAGATGCAGATGCTCGATGGTTGCCTGGCCAAAGGCGGCCCTTATCTGATGGGCGACAGCTTCACGCTCGCCGATATCCCAGTCGGCCTTGTCGTCAACCGCTGGTTCTCAGTCCCGTTCGACAAGCCCGAGTTGAAGGCTGTAAGCGCCTACTACGAGAAGCTTTCCGAGCGCCCGGCTTACCGTCAGCACGGCCGAAACGGCACGCCTTGACCCGCTGCTCGACGGGGCACTCAGCCCAGGTGCCCCACTGTCGCCCCGTTTTCCGTTTGAGATCGGTATGTTAACCGATCTTCATGGGAGGCTTGCGCGATCGTGATACGGCAGGCTCTTTCCGCTTTCGGAATAGCAATGGCAGCGGCCGCAGCGCCTGCCACCTTTGCGACCGAGGTGTGCGTAACCTGCTCAGGCCCGCCAGCGAATTATCGGTGCACCGTCGACGAGGCGAGCAAGATCGAGGGCTACAGGTACGGCAAGAAGGCCCTGCAGTTCATCTGCATCACCGAGCTCGCCAGGGAGGGCGGGCACGAGAAGTGCAGCGTGAAGCGTACCGGATCGGACATCTGCATGGGGCAGGAGCGGACCGTATCGCTGAAAGGTTCGATCCAGGCCCTCTCCGCTCCCATGGACTCTGAGGCCGAAGCCGAGCCAGGGAGCGTGACCGGGGCTGAGCAGCCGGTTTCAGATCAGCCCAAAAAACCCGAGCCGCCGAAGACCGTCGAGGAGCTCGCGCGGCGCACGGCTTCCGCCTCGAAGGAGAAGCTCGAGAAGACCGGCAACACTGTCGGCAAGGCCTTCAAGAAGGGCCTCGGCTGCATCGCCTCGCTCTTCCAGGACTGCTGACCCTGGAAGAGCCGCGGCTGCCACGACTGCGCCCCGGCACCCGCTAGCTGGAAATTGAACGGTTGTCAGTTTGGGCGATCGCATGTCAGAAATGTGCGATCGGTTGGCGCGCGTGGGCCGCCGGCATCCTGGATCCACACTCGAAAGAGCGCCGATTCAGGCATTCAGGCTCGGTTCAGCCGCGATCCGACCATAGTTGCGTCAAGGTTTCGATTGGGTAAAGTGGCGGGCCGGCGTTGAGCCAAGGGCCCGCGTGGTCCCAGAGGGTAGTTGTAGGATCGACTGGGGGAGGGCGATTTCATGGTGTGGAGGTCTGCTGTGCTCGCCGCTGCTGCGCTGGCCATCTCCGGTTGCGCTGAGCAGCGTGGGACGGCAGTCTTCGGCTACCAGGCCACACGTCCCCCCGAGGTGACTGAGTTCAGCCCTGAAATGGAAGCCCAGCTCCGCAAGAAGACTTTGGCGAGCAAGGTGCTCGCCGCCATTGCGCTGGAGCGCGTGACCGGCCGCAAGCCCGACCCGTCCCGCCTGACGGAGCTAAACTGAGAGGGGTGGTTGGGTCCTAACGCCGTTTCGACCTGGCCCAACTCATCGAACGCAGGTCAAGCGAGGGTTCCGACGACTGCGAGGGTCATAAATCCTCGCCCGACGCTCGGCGCCCACCTCTCCAGACGGGAAAGGTGCATCCTTTTTTGCTGCTACGGCTTCACCTGCTCGGAGTTAGCCCCGCTTCCGCGCCCGCTGACCGAAGAGGATCTTCTGCGCCTCCTTGTCCTTGGCCAGGTTCCACTTCTCACGCTCTTCCGCACCGACTTGAACCGCCCGCGCAACCGCAGGGCGATCATGGATGCGCTTGAACCACGCTTCGAGATTGGGGAACTCGGCCAGATCCTGACCCTGGTTCTTGTAGGGCCTGACCCAGGGATAACAGGCCATGTCGGCAATCGAGTAGTCGCCGGCGAGATACGGCCGGTCCGCCAGCCGGGTGTCCATGACTCCGTAGAGGCGATTGACCTCGTTCACATACCGATCGATCGCGTAAGATATCTTCTCCTGGGCGTAGTTGCGGAAGTGATGGCATTGCCCCGCCATCGGGCCAAGCCCGCCCACCTGCCAGAACAGCCACTCCTCGACCTCGACGCGGGCGCGTTCGTCCGATGGGTAGAACTTGCCGGTCTTGCGCCCGAGGTATTGCAGGATGGCGCCCGACTCGAAGACGGAGATCGGCTCGCCGCCGGGGCCGTCAGGGTCGATGATCGCCGGCATGCGGTTGTTGGGCGAGATCTTCAGGAACTCAGGCTTGAACTGATCACCGCGCATGATGTTGACGTACTTCACCTCGTACGGCAGCCCGCATTCCTCAAGCATGATCGTGATCTTGTGCCCGTTTGGCGTCGGCCAGTAGTAGAGCTCGATCGGGCGCTCGGCCATGTCATCTCTCCTCTGGAATGTCTTCTGACATTACGGGGCCAAAGCGGCGTGAGCCGGATGGCACCCATACTGTTATCTGGTCGACATTCGGCCAGATTGCCAATTGCAAGTCCGTGAACGAGCGCTGCCGGGATCAGGCCGGGGCGAGACGCGCTTTCAGTGCCTCCGGCACACCGTTCGGGGTCGCGCAGACGATCACCCCTGCAGCTTCCAGCGCAGCCTTCTTGGCGGCATACGAGCCCCGATTCCCCATGACGATGGCACCGGCGTGCCCCATTTTCTTGCCCGGCGGAGAGGCCGCTCCGGCGATGAACGCGGCCACGGGCTTCGACATGGTGCGCGCGTACTCGGCAGCCTGCTCCTCCATCGCGCCGCCGATCTCGCCGACGAGCGCGATGGCCTTCGTGTGCGGATCGCGGTCGAGGCATTCAAGGGCATCCCGCGTCGTCGTGCCGATGATCGGATCGCCGCCGATGCCGACGAACGAGGAGATGCCTAGCCCCGCCTGCACGAGGTTGAGGCACAGCAGCGTGCCGAGCGAGCCCGACCGCGAAATGACGCCCACCTCGCCAGGCTTGAAAACACGCTCATTGAAGGCCGGCATGAAGCCGACGAAGGACTCGCCCGTCGTGACGAGGCCCGCGGTATTCGGACCGATCACTTGGGCCCCGCGCTCGCGCGCTGCGGCCAGGAAGTACATCGTATCGTGCACCGGCACGTGCTCAGTCAGGCAGACGATCTTGCGAATACCGGCCTCGATCGCATCGAGCGCGGCAGCCTTCACGCCGAACGGCGGAATGAACATCACCGCGCAATCGACTTGCGTCTCCTTCGCCGCATCCCGAGCGCTGGCCCAGACCGGCAGATCGAGATGTTTCTCGCCGGCACGCTTCGGGTTGGTGCCGCCGATGATGCGCGTGCCGTAGCCGCGCATCTTTTCGGCCCAGAACGTGCCCTGCTTGCCCGTGATGCCCATCACGAGCACGGATTCATTGCCTCGAACGATCATTGCGCCGCCCCCCTGGCGGCCGCCACTGCCGCGCGAACCGCGTCGTCCATGAGGTCGTAGGGCTCGATACCCAGCCGCTCCTTCACCATTGCGATCGCCTCGTCCTCCCCGGTGCCGTGAATGGTGAAGATGATGGGGATGTCGGGCTTCAATTGCTGCCACGCCGTAACCACGCCCTCGGCCATGACGTCGGTGCGCGCGAAGGCCCCGCAGAAATTGACGAGCAGGGCCTTCACCCGCGGATTGGCGAGCACCAATTCGAGCGCCGGTTTCGCTTTCGTGTAGCTCTCGCCGCCGATCTCGAGGAAGTTGGCCGGCTGGCCGCCGTAGTGGCGCACGGCGTCCATCGACGTCATTGTAAGACCCGCGCCATTCGCCAGCACACCGACATCGCCGTCGAGCTCGATGAACTTGAGCCCCAGCGCCTTGGCCCGCGCTTCCAGCTCGGTGAGCTTGTCGGGTGTCCCCGATTTCGCGAGCTCTTCGTGGCGGGGAATAGCGCTGTCGTCCATCACGAACTTGCAGTCGAGCGCAATTATCCGGCCATCCCGTGTGACGACGAGCGGATTAATCTCCATGAGCTCGGCATCGTTTGCTGCGTAGGCGCTGTAGAGCTTGGACAACGCGTCCAGGATGGCGGCGCGATCGACGGGCAGCTCGCTAGGCAGCGCCGCAGCGAACGCATCGCGATCGAGGCCCTTGCGGATATCAATGCTGAAGCGAACCAGGGCCTTCGGGTGGCGCTCGGCTATTTCCTCGATATCCATGCCGCCTTCGGCCGAGAACAGCAGCAGCGGACCCTTGCTGTCGGGATCATTGAGCACCGCTGCGTACATCTCCTTCGCAATCGGCACCTGTTCCTCGATCAGCAGCCGCTCGACCCTATGCTCGCCGATCGTCATGCCCAGGATGCGCTCGGCGTGCGCGCGGGCTTCGGCTGGTGTGGCTGCGAGCTTGATCCCGCCCGCCTTGCCGCGCTTGCCCGTCGGCACTTGCGCCTTCACAACGCAGGGGCCGATCTCGCTCGCAATACGCTCAGCCTCGTCGGGCGTGGTCGCGAGCGCTCCTTTCGGCGTCGCGATGCCGACTGCGCGAAGCAGCGGCTTTGCGGCGTGCTCCTCGAAGTTCATGACCGCTTACTTCCCCCACTTCGCCCAATAGGCGCCGAACAGCTCGTCCTCTTCCGGTTTGTCCTCCGGAATGGTGTTGACGAGGTGGGTGATGTTGACGAAGCAGCGCCAGTTGAGATTGTCCGAGATGGAATTGCCCTGCCATGTGCCGCAGCCCATGGACAGCGTGAACGGCAGTCCGTTGTTGAAGCCGCCGCCGTTGCCGAATGTGTGGGCCTGATTGACCAGCACGCGCACCACATCGATCTCCTCGGCCAGCTCCCGCGCGTGCTCTGGCGTGTTCGTATGGATGCCGCAGGAGTGGCCCTTGCCTTGGTACTCGAGGATGTCGCGGACGAGGCGCTTGGCGTCCTGGAAGTCCTTCGCGCGATAGACCGTCAGCACCAGCGACAGCTTCTCGCCGGAGAGCGGGTAATCCTTCCCGATCCCCGTTTCCTCGGCCATCACGAACTTGCAGCCCTGCGCTTTCGGGCCGAGCTCGAACGTCTTGATCAGCGCATCCGGCCCCTGCGCAATGACGCTGCGGTTCAGCTTTCCATTCTGCCATAGCCGCGTGACGATGCGCTGCCGCTCCTCCGGCGTCGCAAGATAGCCGCCCTGCCGCTCCAAGGCCGCGATCGCCTTGTCGTAGACGGCATCGACGATCACCACAGAGTTCTCGGACGAGCAGCTCGTCGCGTGGTCGAAGGTTTTCGACAGCATGATCTTGTGCGCGGCATCGTCGAGATCCGCCGTCGCGTCGATGATCACCGGCACGTTCCCAAGGCCGACGCCGATGGCGGGTTTGCCCGACTTGTAGGACTGGCGCACGTTGACCTGGCTGCCCGTGCAGACCACGAGGTCTGACAGCTCCATGAGCCGCGTCGTCGCCTCGCGGGTCACCGGCGACGGCAGGATCTGCACCAGGTCTTCCGGCAGGCCGATCTTTCTCAGCTCCGCCCGCATCAGGTCGACGGTCGGCTTCGATGCCCCCCAAGCCGTCGGCGGCGGCGCTATGATGATGGCGTTGCCGCCTTTAAGCGCCATCATGGCTTTATTGACCGGCGTGGCCGATGGGTTCGTCGATGGCGTGATCGCAGCCACGACACCGACCGGCTTGGCATACTTGACGATGCCCTTCTCGGGGATCTCTTCGATGATGCCGGTCGACTTCACCCTGAGCAGATCGCGCAGCGTGCCGAACGTCTTGCGCTGGTTCTTGATGACCTTGCTCTCGACCTCGCCGATGCCCGTCACCTCGACCGCGATCTCGGCCATGCGGCGTGCGTTCTCGGGCTTGTAGAGGGACCACGCCAGCGCGGTCACCGCCTCGTCGATGCGCGCCTGGCCGCCCTGCTCGATCTCGCGGGCGTAGATGGCCATGGCCGCGCGCGCCCGAGCGATACAAATGGGAACGTGCTCTGCAGGTCCCGGCGAACCGCCGCCCCCCATGGTCTTTGTGGGCGCATCCTGCATTGTCTTCCTCGCCTGAATTCTAGATAATCGGGATATGTTGTCTCATTCTGGAGATCAGGACGAGGCTGGTCAACTCCCGGTTGGTCCGTTACCCCTAGGGGAGACAGCACGAATGCGTGAAGTTCTCGAATAGTCGAATTTGCACGCCATGGAACATCGGCTAACTGTGATGCTCGATCGAACCGGGTGCATCCCTGGTTGCACAGTGAATAGGGAGGCCAGGGTGAGGCATGCGTGAGTCCGGAGAACGCGGGTCAGCGCTCAACAAGGCTCTCGCGGTGCTCGAGGCCATTACGGCCCAGTCACAGCCAATCGGCCTTCCCGACCTGAGCGCGCGGCTGGCACTGCCCCGGCAGACCGTTCACCGCATTCTCGTTCAGCTCGAGGAAGCGGGCCTCATCGTTCGCGATCCGCAACGGGATCGTTTCTCTGTTGGACCCCGTCTGTCGACGCTCGCGCTCAATGCGCTGCAGACCCATAACCAGTCGGCCCCGATCCGCGCCGTCCTGCAGCAGCTCGTCGATGACATCGAGGAGACCTGCAACGTCGGCGTCCTCGATGGGCTGGACTTCCTCTACCTTGAACGCATTGAGTGCCACTGGTCGCTACGCGTGCATCTGCAGGCAGGCAGCAGGGTACCTGCCCACTGCACCTCTGGCGGCAAGGTGATGCTCGCCCACCTGGATGAAACGGTGCGTGCAAAGCTCTTCCGCAACATCTCGCTCAAGGCATACACCAGCACTTCGATTACGCGCGTGTCCGATCTCGAAGCCGATCTCGCCCAGGTGCGGGAGCGCGGCTATGCCGTCAATAACCAGGAGTTCACGGTCGGCATCATCGGCGTTGCCGTCCCCGTAGCCGACCGGCACGGCCGGGTGCTGGCAGCTCTTGCGGTGCATGGTCCGGCGCCGCGCCTGGACCTGGATAGAGCCATCGGCTTCGTGCCTCGGCTCAGGGAGGCTGCGACTGTCATGGCAGAGGCATGGACAGGAGGCGATGATGCCGCATCCACGAGGTCCCGTGCCTTCGCGCGGGCGAGCAAGCCGGTGGCACCCAGCTTCTAGTCTGCGATTGACACGCCGAGCACTCGCGTGCCACTGATTGAGACAAGACGTCTTGCTTTCTGAGACGGCAAGGATCTGCCGCTGTCAGCGGCGCGTTTCGAGGATACGCTCATGACGAGGATGACCCCGAGCGAAGCGTTTGTTGAAACTCTCGTCGCCCATGGCGTCACCGACGTGTTCGGCATCGTCGGCTCGGCGTTCATGGACGCTCTCGATCTCTTCCCGACGGCCGGCATTCGTTTCATCCCGACGGTTCACGAGCAGGGTGCCGGTCACATGGCGGACGGCTACAGCCGCGCTTCGGGCCGCCACGGCGTCTGCATCGCGCAGAACGGCCCGGGCGTCACGAACTTCGTTACCTCCACGGCAGCGGCCTACTGGGCCCACTCGCCGGTCGTCGTGATCACGCCAGAGACGGGCTCCAACACGATCGGGCTCGGCGGCTTCCAGGAGACCGAGCAGCTGCCGATCTTCTCAAAGATCACCAAGTATCAGGCCCATGTCTCGCGCCAGGACCGCATGGCGGAGCTGACGGCGCGCTGCTTCGACATGGCGATGAGCGAGCGCGGCCCGACGCAGCTCAATATCCCGCGCGACATCTTCTATGGCGAGGCCGACTACGAGATCCCGGTACCGAAGAAAATCGCCCGCGGCCCCGGCGCCGACGAAGCCCTGGACGAGGCGGCCGAGCTGCTCGCGAGCGCCAAGTTCCCGGTGATGGTCGCGGGCGGCGGCGTCATCTTCTCCGGCGGGATAGACGAGGCCAAGGCGCTGGCAGAATACCTGCAGATGCCGGTGGTCAACAGCTATCTGCACAACGACAGCTTCCCGGCCGACCACCCGCTGTGGTGCGGCCCGCTCGGCTATCAGGGCTCCAAGGCCGGCATGAAGATCATCGCCGAGGCCGACGTGGTTCTGGCCCTCGGCACCCGGCTCGGGCCGTTCGGTACCCTGCCGCAGCACGGCCTCGACTACTGGCCGAAGAACGCGAAGATCATCCAGGTGGACACCGACCACCGCATGCTGGGTCTCGTGAAGCAGATCTCGGTGGGCATCGTCGGCGATGCGAAAGCGGCCGCCCGCGCACTTCATCATCGGCTTGCGAACCGCGATCCCCTCGCCCGCAAGAACGCTTCCGAGCGGCTGCAGAAGATCAAGGCGGAGAAGGACGCCTGGGAGGCCGAGCTTTCGGAGTGGACGCACGAGCGCGATCCCTGGAGCCTCGAGGTCTCGAAGAACTCGCCGAACATGCATCCGCGCCAGATGCTGCGCGAGCTCGAGAAGGCCATGCCGACGAGCGCCATGGTCTCGACTGACATCGGCAACATCTGCTCGGTCTCGAACAGCTATCTGCGCTTCAATCAGGCGCCGAGCATGTTCGCGGCCATGAGCTTCGGTAACTGCGGCTACGCGCTGCCGACCATCATCGGCGCCAAGGTCGCCCGGCCGGACCGCCCGGCCATCGCCTACGTCGGAGACGGCGCCTGGGGCATGAGCTTCGGCGAGATCCTGACCTGCGTGCGCGAGAGCATCCCCGTCACTGCGGTGGTCTTCCACAACGAGCAGTGGGGCGCGGAGAAGAAGAACCAGGTCGACTTCTACAATAGACGCTTCGAGGGCGTGAACCTGAAGAACCCGAGCTGGGCGGAGGTCGCCCGCTCGCTCGGCGCCGAGGCTGTCACGGTGCGCAATCTCGGCGACGTCGGCGAAGCGCTCGAGAAGGCCGTCGATGCGCAGATGAAGCACGGCAAGACGACTGTGCTCGAGATGATGGTGACCCAGGAGCTCGGCGATCCATTCCGCCGCGATGCGCTGAAGAAGCCGAAGCGGCTTCTCGACAAGTACAAGCACACCAACGTCGATTGAAGGCTTCGCCCAGGAACGACGTTCGCACCCCGACCCTACAGGCTGCCGCGCGGCAGCCTGTTTGTCGGTTAATGCACATGGACTTCAAGGTGCAGGACGAAAAAGGCCGGAGCATTCCTGCCCCGGCCAGTGGCACTGTCAGTGGGGGCTACTGACCAGTCCCGAAATTGTAATTCAGTCCGACCCGGAACACGTCGAACTCCAGCGATGCCGGGAAGCTGTCCGTGACATGCGCCGCCCCGGAACTCGTTCTGCCAACGAAGTGGTAGTCTTCCTCACCGAGATCCACGTGCAGCCATTCGGCACGCACCATCCAGCGATCCGCCAGCAGGAACTCGCCTCCGGCGCCGGCCACCCAGCCGAGATGGTTCTCGTCTGCAGAGCCTTTCGCCGTCACGACGGTGAAAGGAGGTGTATTCGTGTCGACGACGGTCAGATCTGAGTTGGCCCTGCCCCAGGCGAAACCGCCGGTGCCGTAAAGCAGCAGCCGCGGGGTCACCAAGTACCCGAGGCGACCGCGCACCGTTCCGAAGAGCTCCAGCTCGTTGTCTATATCCCAGGCTGGCGATTCGTTCAGTGGGTAGGGAAAGAGCCGGGCCCTGTCGTTGAGGTCGGCCCAGCTGACGTCGGCCTCGAGACCCCATACGAACGCCCCATGCTGGCGGTTCCAGCCGATCTGCAGCCCGCCGAGGAAGCCGTCGTCGTCGAGGCTTTTGCCCGAACGATCGAACCCGTCGCCTGGCACAGCCTCGGAATAGGCCATGTTGCCATCCCAGCCGCCGGTGACCCACCCGGCGTGCGCGCCGAAGTAAAGTCCGGACCAGCTGGGCGGGGCGACCAGGATCGGTTCGTCCTTCATCGAACCATAAGGAATGCCGCCAAGATCCGCCGCGTTGGCTGCACCCGCGCACGCAACCAACGCAACCAATAGCATACCAAACCGCATCATTTCCCCTCCAAGTTGCGAGACATCTCTATAACGCGAGGACGCCGTCAGAGTCTCGGCGACTGGGACAAACTTCCGAGGGGCGTTGCTGAGATGCGACACGGGAGGCAGGCTGCAGGAGCCGTCAGCGGTCAGCGTATCGGAATGCACCGGCTACGGAGCAAATCTCGAACGGAGCGATCACTGGAACGACCGGCCTGCTCGTCTCAAAGAGGGCGACGTGGTGAATCGGCGGCGGGGCCTGCGAAATTGGACCCTGCGACCGCTCTTGATCGAGGCCCTGGAACGAACATAGAACACACAGGTGCGCCTGCCGGGCTCCTGGCGCCTGTGCGGGGTTTACCAGCGGGTGGCTCCATGCTAAGGGCCTGTTCCGCCTCGAGGGAGACGTGGCCGAGTGGCTGAAGGCGGCGGTTTGCTAAACCGTTATACGCCCTAAAGGCGTATCGGGGGTTCGAATCCCCCCGTCTCCGCCAATTGCCCCGTCTGAGTCTTCCTTCCGAACCAGCGGCAGCCGGAATTCGTCACGCATCACGGCGTCAATGCCGTGAACCGCGCCTCTTGGGTTCCGAGTGCATCTCGATGCTCGCGGCAGCATCAGCTCCTGCCCGGTCGTCCTGCTGGAACAGGCTGACCTTCGCGCACGTCAAATTGCGTGGTTCCCGCCAGTTTCTCCAGTCCAGTCCTGCAACTGCAGATAAGGTCGGCACGCAAATTGCCAACCACAATTTTGATTGAAGTCAATTTACTCCGTCGATTTGTGAAGCCGAGCACCTTTTCCGGCCTCAATGCCGACCACCTCCGCTGTGGCATGGCGTGCCCCTATGAATTGCACAGAATGTCGTCAATACTGGCCCAGCGACTGGCCACACAGGGCCCCCTCGACACGGCCCATGAAGAGCCGGCGACGACACGGAGGAAAAGAAATGGTTTCAAGGTCGAAAGTCCACCTATTCGCAGCCGCGGCCGCGGCGACTACGCTCGTGCTCACAACCCTGCTGCCTCAGCAGGCGGATGCGCAGGAACGCAAGTCGATCCGCTGGGCGACATCCAGCGTCGACTCCTATGGCTACAAGATCGCCGCTTCGATGGTGAAGATCGCCGAAGAAGCGCTCGGCGGCGAATACACCGTCACCGTCAACCCGTATCCGTCCACGACAGGCGCCATGAAGGCCACCATGGATGGCAACGGCGAGATCAGCTACACCGCCGACGTCGGGATGACGCAACTCTACAATCGCGAAGGCGGCTTCAAGTCCTACCAGCCGAGCAAGGGCATGCTCGTGCACACCTGGTACGCCTATCCGATGGAAACCTTCATGATGGTGCTGGCCGATAAGGCCTCGCAATACAAGTGCTTGAAGGACATCGCCGGCCAGCCGACGTTCTTCACGCCCGCCGGCTACATGAACTGGCTGAACTTCCAGCGCGTCTACAAGGCGCTCGGCTATGACTTCAAGCACGTCCAGATCGACCCCAAGACACAGGCCGACGCGCTGAAGTCCGGCACCATCGCGGGGGCAGCCGCTTATACCACGGCCGGCCGCTCGCTGACGCCGTACTGGAAGGAAACCGAAGTCCGCATCGACGTGAAAGCCGTCAATCCTTGTCCCGATGAAATCGAGAAACTGAAGGCTGCCGGGCTCAGCATCAGTCCGGTCGACCCGAGCGTCTTCACGAAGGATGTCGGCGTCAAGGAAATCCAGGGCGTGCCGATCCTGTTCGGTTACAACGTGCGCGCAGACATGCCCGAAGACGTCGTCTACAAACTGATCAGCGCGTTCTATGAGAACCGCGACGAGCTGGCCAAGGCAGAGCCCGGTTTCACGCCAATGGCGAAAGACTTCATCGGCATGCAAGTCAGCGGCATCAAGTCTGCTCCGGACGTGCCGGTCCATCCCGGACTTGCGAAGTTCCTGAAGGAACACAACGCCTGGGATGAGAAGTGGAAAGTCGCCGAGAGCAAGAGCTGATCGGAGACGCGCTGGAAGTCGAGACGGAGCGGGGGCTTGCGCTCGGGGCAAGCTCCCCGCCCTTGCTGTCTCGAGTCCTGCAATGATGAGAGATCCGGCGACACCGTTCACACGCTGAACAACTCGGGACGGCCACAATAAAAACCAGGAAATGTCGGGAGGAGCGGCGGTGACAGCTAAAGATGTCAAAGAATTCTTTAATCTGACCAACATCATTTTGTTTTTCGGGGCCATTCAGCTCGCTTGGCTCACCTGGTATTTTTATACCGGTTTTGGCGGGCCGCAGGAGCTCGTCGCGCATGTGATGTCGATCACGCTGATCCTGCAAATTCTGTTCATGTACCGAAAAGATTATTTCTACAAATGGCTGCCGCCACGCGTGAACGACCTCATCATCTTGTTTTATATCGGCATCTGTATTTACGCCTTTTGGCATTTCTGGTGGGAATTCGAAGAGATTGCGATTTACCGGCAGGGCTCGTACACGACCCAGGACTTCATCGTCGGCCTGCTGGTGTTCCTGCTGGTCATGGAATTGTCGCGACTCGCCCATCCCGTCCTGTTCTGGGTCAACGTCGTTCTCATTTTCTATACACTGTGGGGGTATCTCAGCCCCGTTGATTTCTTCTGGCATCCGGGCACGTCGTTCTATCGCATCGTGACGTCCAGCACGGTCGAGTTTTCGACCGGCATTTACGGCATCTATGGTCAGATCGCCCTGACCCTCATCGCTGCATTCCTGCTGCTGGCGGCGGTCGCCCAAGGCTTCGGCGCCCAGAACGCCATGATCAACGTCATGCGGCGCCTTGCAGGCGGATCGCGCCAGATGGTGCCGCAAACGGCAGTCCTGGGCTCGCTTTCGATCGGCATGATCAGCGGCAGCGGCTCGGCCAATGCCGTCGTCGTCGGCAGCATCACCATTCCGCTGATGAAGCGCTACGGCCTGCCGGGCGCGTTTGCGGGCGGCGTGGAGTCGGCCGCCTCCATGGGCGGTCTCATCATGCCGCCGATGATGGGGATCGGCGCCTTCCTGATGTCGCAATTCCTTGGCGTCCCCTATTGGGATGTCGTTGTGCGCGGCTTTTCCCTCGCCATCGTCTATTACGTGACGCTCGCGCTGGCCGTCTATCTGGTCTGCGTGCGTCTGCTGCCCTCTGACAACGTGCCTGCGCCGCAGGTCCCGCTTTACGATCGCGTTAAGACGTCAATCTTCTTTCTCTCGGTCATTTTCCTGATTTACGAGCTGGGCATTGCCGGCACCGGTGAGCTGTTGGCCGCACTCCACGCCGCCGGCTTCATGCTCGCGCTGCTGCTCGCCGCTTTCCTCTACTTCAAGTACGTGCTGAAGGACCCCGCGGTCGTCGAGCAGTCATTGATCGGCAATCTCAAGCTGTCCCTCGAAACGCACGCGGACATGACGTCCTATCTGACGCTGCTGCTGGCGACGCTCGGCATCATGATCGGCCTGTTCACCGTCACCGGCTTCATCAACCGCATGGGCGGCATGCTGCTCGACCTCGGTGCATGGAACATCATGGCCATGATTTTCATGGCCTACCTCTTTGGCTGGCTGGTCGGCGCCGGCCTGCCGCCGACGGCCACGTACATCATCGGCGCGGTGGTCATTGTGCAGCCGCTCGTCAGCCTCGGCATCAATCCATGGGTCGCGCACTTCTTCGTTTTCCTACTGTCGGTCTGGGGTGAACTATCCCCGCCGACCTCGCTGACTGCCGCCATCTCCTCGCGCATCGCGGAGGCCTCCTTCATGCGCACCATGTGGGAAGCGCTGAAACTGTGCCTGCCGATCACGCTGATGACGTTCGCCGTCTTTACCCGTTCGGAAATGGTCGTCACGCCCGGCTGGACGCAGGTCCTCAACACCGCTGCGATGCTGATCGGCACCTGCGGTATCGCATTCGCGATATTCGGGCGCTACACCAGGAACAGCCTGGCCGACGTCGCTCTGCGCCTCGTGCTGACGCTGCTTGCGGGCGCCGTCCTGTTCCACCCCAACGACACCGTCGCGTTGAGTCTCAGCCCACTGGTGCTGGCTGGCGTGATCCTCGGCATCCTTCGGCACCGGATCGTCGCGCCACCAGCTACGCTGGCCGGGGGGAGCGAGATCGAAAGCGAAGCCGATCCGATGCTCGCCGCAGGAGGTGTCCAGGACATCAAAGGCGAATACTGACACGGAACGTACCGCCTGGGCGGGCGGGGCCCGTCTCTCAGACTTCACAAAAGTTACGCCTTTAACGATTACCGGGCTATGCGTGGCTCCATGCGGCAGCAAGGGTCGCCCGGCGGCGGGCGACGAGGGCGCCGATCAGCACGAGATGCGCGGCGTTCACAGCGATCCCGGCGGCAAACGCCGGTGCATAGAAGCCGAAGGCATCGTAGATGTAGCCCGCGAGCCAGCTTCCCGTCGCCATGCCTGTGCCTGAGCACAGGAGCAGCATGGGGATGCGCCAGGCCGCCTCACGCGCCGCAAACAACTCGCGAACGGTGAGCACGGTCGCCGGAATCAAGCCGCTGAAGCCGAGACCGAAGGCGGCGGAAACCGTGAACAGCCCGTATTCATCCTGGGTGAGCAGGAAAGCGCTCATGGTCACAAGCTGCGCCGCGGAGCCGACGAGAACAGTGCGCAGGCCACCGACCTTGTCGGCGATCAATCCCCAGATTTGGCGGCTGAGGAAGGCGGTGCCGAGCAGCACCGATAGCATCAGCGCGCCGCGTGCGGCGGTGATCCCGACATCGCTGCAGAAGGCGACGAGATGCTGTTGCGGCATCGCCATGGGCACGCAACACATGAAGATCGCTGCCATCAGCATCGCAAAAACAAGGTTCGGCGGCCAGCCAAGGACCCGCTTGCGAGCCGCGCCCGCGCTTACGGGGGCCGCGGGCTCCGGCTTTTCCGGCGTTTGCGACAGGAACATGATGGCAAGCGGCACGATGACGAGCGCTTCGACGAGCCCGTAAGCAATCATGCTGTGCCGCCATCCGAAGGTGCTGATGGCCCGTTCGAAGATGGGCGGCCAGACGGCGCCGGCGATGTAGGAGCCACTGGAGATCAGCGCCAGCGCCGAGCCGCGGTGGCGATCGAACCAGTGGCTCACATAGACGTAGAGCGGCGCGTTTATGCCGGCGAGGCCGAGAAGTCCGATGAAAAGGCCGTGCCCCACGAGGAGCGGCCAGCCTGGGCCGAAACTCGACAGCGCCAGGCCGCATGCGATCATCACCGCGCCACCGGTCACGGTCCAGCGCACGCCGACCCGTTCGGCGACATAGCCCATGGCGATGCCGCCGAAACCGCCTCCGAGCCACGTGAGCGCGCCAGCGAGCGCTGGTACCGCACGCAAACCGTCCGCCTCCGCTGCGATCGGCTTGAGCGCGACGGCTGTCACCCACGGCGCTCCGAACGAGAACGCCATGATGCTCAACGCAATGGCAGCAATCGTCCACGATCGGCGCGATTCGATAGAAGCCGCGACTGGAGGAGTTTGCAGCATTGGGTTTGTCGCGAGCCTGGTGGAAATCCGAAGGCGGCGTAATCCCCGAGGCCTACAAATCGAGCCCGCAGCAGCGCCCGCGAAGGAAATCACGCCGCCTGAAAGACTAGCATGCCTGTGCTGGCCAATTGTACGGCATTCGGATCATGACTGAGCTGCGCTATGGCATGGCCCTGTCGGGGAGATGATTGGGGCCGCGGCCTCTTGCGTGCTCGCCTGGCGAGCTGGCCCTGAGCTGCCCGAATCCCGGGCGTGCTGCCAACGAGGGCTCCGCCAGCGAGGTCGCCGTCGGCCTGGCGCTCTATGGGCTAACACGGCGGACTAGGACACAACCGCCAGCTCGGTTCGGCTCGGCTGATGCGAATTGTCCTGGACCTGCGATGATCGGCCTCTTTTCAAAAGTGTCGCCCGGCATCAGGTTCCCAAAACTCCTGCGCAACGTCTCATCGGCACAGGCTACAGGGCCCCTTGTCTTGCGCATCAATGACCGCCGGCTCCAAGCTGCGGTGCCCGGAGCAGACCATGCCGCGACGCCTGCTGAGTGCAATTGAAAAGCCGCACTTCTTCTGGCGAGTTGCGCTCGGCTTCTTCGTGCTGGCTGTCGCTGGTCTGGCCTTCATGGCCATCCAGGCTGACCGTACCGCCACGATTAGGGATGCGGAAGCCAGGGTCCAAAGCCTCGCGGAAATCCTGGAGGAGCATGCAGAGCGCGCCCTGGCCGAGGGCGAGAAGTTGTTCGTGGCTGTCCGGCCCCTCGTCAAGGCATTGGACTTGAAGGACCCGGTCCTCGGGGAAAGGATCTACGAAGAGATGCGCGCCTTCCTGCTGGGAAGCCCCCAACTCGGATCCGCCTGGATTCTGGACGACAAAGGCACCACGGTGCTCGGGACATGGGACTTCCCAACCCCGCCAGTGGATGCCAGCTCCCGAGACTACTTCAAGGCTCACAAAGCCGGAGCTCAGGAACCATTTCTCGGCCGACAGGAAATCGGCAGGATTGCTGGAAAGCCGAGGTTTACCATAAGTCGCGCGGTTCGAGACGCCGACGGCCAGATCCACGCGATTATCGTGGTGGCGGTCTACAGTGACTACTTCGAAGCGCTTTACCGAAGTGCTGCGTCGTGGCCCGGCGCGACCGCCGGCCTCTTTCTGGCCAGGGGTGGGCAGTTCGACGTTCTGGCGCAAATGTCGGGTGTCAACGCCACGTTGGGGGACCTGCGCAACTCGCTCCTCGAGCTCTCGCAGTCTCAGCCGAGCGGCGTGAGGATACTGCAGCTGGCGAGCGGACCGCGCGTGGTCGGCTGGTCCGATTCGCGCGATATTCCCGGGATGTTCGCAGCAACATCGCAATCCATTTCTGCTGCGCTGCGCGAGTGGATCTGGCGATCGGCGGTCACGGGCGGGGCCGCGGCGCTGAGCGTGCTGTTTTTCGCCCTCCTCGGCGTGTTCGGCTCCAGAGCCGAAGAAACCGAGCGCCAGCTCGAGCGCCAGAAGCTTTTGATGCGAGAGGTTCACCATAGAGTGAAGAACAGCCTCGCGATCATCGCCGCCATCACCAATGCCGCTGCCCGGCAGTGCGGAAGCGATACCGCTGCACGCGAGCAGTTCAAGAAGCTCGGCTCGCAGATCATGTCCATCGCGACGCTTTATGATCTGATGCAGCAAGCCCCAGGCGCCGGGCTGGTCGAGCTCAATGGCATGCTGCACTCACTCTGTTTAAGGCTGTCCGAGTCCACCGGCAGACAAATCGAGTTTCTGCCGGACAAACCGGTTATGATCGACGTCGATCAAGCCGTTTCGCTGATGATCATCGTCAACGAGCTGGTGACCAACAGTATCAAGCACTCCACGGGCCCCATCAAAGTCGTTGCCACCGGCGACCCGAGCGAGATTTCGATCAAAGTCGATAACGCAACCGGCGAGTTGCCACCTGACTTCGACGCCGGGCCCGACCACGGCTTCGGGCTCAGCATGGCCCGTGCGCTCGCGTCATCGCTGAAGGGGTCCGTGGACATCGTTTCCCGTGCACCGCCCTCGGTTGCGTTAACATTCCCACGTCCTGCTCCCGAACAGGAGCCATCCGGCTGATCTCACCCGAGAGTACGCTCTCATCTCCGTGCTGATAGTGCGTCGCAGTAGCCGCCCTTACGGCCTGATGCGGTCCGGCCGGCTCGGCCATTGAGCCTTCCGGCCCCCTCATTGATATGTTACGAGTTGAGGAAGAAGTCGAAGATGGGTTGCAGTGCGGCTATCAGTGTCGCCCTCACCAGGGGAGGAATTGGAACGTGAAACGAAATCTTGCACTTATTCTTGGCGGCCTGCTCGGTGCCGTGCTGGTGACGAGCACCACCGCCAACGCTGACCAGCTTGCGGACATCAAGCAGAAGGGCACGTTGGTTGTCGGTGTAAAGACCGATTATCCTCCCTGGGGCATGCGAGACGCGAATGGAAATATCGTCGGCATGGAACCCGACATGGCGGCTGAAGTCGCCAAGCGCCTCGGTGTCAAGCTGGAACTCGTGCCCGTCGTCTCATCGAACCGCATGCAGTTCCTGCAGCAAGGCAAAATCGACCTGATGATCGCCACGATGAGCGTGACGCCTGAGCGGCGCAAGGCCGTCGGCATCGTCGATCCACTCTACTACGCCGCGGGCGTGGCGCTGCTCACCAACAAGGATGCGAACATCAAGTCCGTCGACGACCTGAAGGGCAAGCCGGTCTGTGCCCTACAGGGGGCCTATTACAACAACGATATGCAATCGAAGTACACGCAGACGGACCTGGTCGCCTTCAAGGGAATTCCCGAGGCCGAGCAGGCTCTGCTCGATGGCCGTTGCGTGGGATTCATCTATGACGACGTCGTGCTTGTCTGGAAAAAGGCCCAGGACAAGCAGAAGTGGGCAAATTTCGATGTTCTCCCGCTTCCGCAATGGCCGGTGGTGCCGTGGGGTCTCGCCGTTCGGAGCGAGGAGCTCGATGGTCCCTGGGGCAAGACCATGTCGGAAATGGTGACCGACTGGCTGAAGTCCGGCTTCCTTCTCGAACTCGAGAAGAAATGGGTCGGCGAAAATACGCAGTGGCTGAAGGACGCCTCCGCGAAAGCCAAGGCAAACTGACCAAGACTTCGGGCCGCAGTGAATGGGCAGATCTGCCCCGCTGCGGCCCCGTAATTCTCGGGCTTCAAGACGTGCCGGGGCGCCGCCCTTTCGACGGAGGGGACGCATCGATTTCAGGGCACTCATCAGAAGCACCCAGACGGAAGAATGATGGAAACCCTGTGGGACGCGCTGCGTAGCCTGCATGATGCCGGCGGCATCAATCTCGTACAGTTCTACAATGATTTCGAGCGCGACCGGCTGCTGCGGGGCATGTGGACCACGGTCGAGCTGGCCACCATCTGCATTGTTCTAAGCGTTGTCATTGGGGTCGTCGGGGCTTGGCTGCAGGGCAGCCGCAATCGCCTGCTCAAGTCGATCGTACAGGGTTACATTCAGTTCTTCCGCAACACGCCGCCGCTCGTGCAGATGTATTTTTTCTATTTTGCACTCGGCCCGCAGCTCCCCCGGATCGTCAACGAGTATGGAATCGCTCAGCCGATGCTCGGCAGCTTCGAGTGGGCGGTCATATCGCTGTCATTCTTTGCCGGTGCTTTCAATGTCGAAATTTTCCGGTCGGGAATCGAGGCCGTTCAGCGGGCCACGGTCGAAGCGGCCGACTCTCTCGGGTTCAACAGGCTGCAGATCTATCGCTACGTCGTCCTCCCGCTCGCCGTGCGCTTTTGCCTGCCGGCCCTGAACAACAATCTGGTCAACCTCGCGAAGACGACGAGCCAGGCCTATGCCATCGCCGTTCCCGAGGCGCTGTTCGTCGCCAGTCAGATCTGGTCGGATCACATCAACGTGCTCGAGATGATGATCACGCTGCTGACCTTCTACCTCCTGCTCGTCGGCGTGATCGTCTGGCTCATGACGTGGCTCGAAAGGTCTCTGGCCGTCCCAGGGTTCGGCCGATGAGCGCGGGCTTACAGATGCCTCAGCCAGCCCGGGGTGAAAGCGGGTTCACCGCGACAGCCTTCAATCGGCGCTCGCTGGCGTTCGTTCTCGCCGCATTTCTCCTGCTCGTCGCCGGCAGCGAGGCCTTGGCCCAGATCAGGACCACGGGGGGTAGCGGCAGCATCATCGATGCGCTGGTCAAGTGGACGCCGCTGCTGCTGCTCGGGCCGCCAGGCGAATTTGGCGGGTTCGTGCTCAATATTGCGGTGAGCTTCCTCGCCATGGCCATCGGGACGGTTGCGGGGCTCGTCCTGGGACTTGGCCAGATCTCGCTCTTCCCCATCGTGCGCAAAATTTCTTGGGCGATCACACAATTCTTCCGCAACTCGCCCTGGCTGGTCCTGCTGTTCTTCGTGATGCTGCTGACGCCGTTTCAGATCAGGGTTGCCGGCGTGACGATCCCGTTGCCGGATTGGATCAAAGCCACGGTTGGACTGGCCCTGCCGATCATGGCCAACATGGCGGAGATCGTCAGGGGAGCCGTCAATTCCATCCCGACCGCACAGTGGGAATGTGCCGAAAGCCTCGCCTTCACCCGGATGCAAACCCTCTGGCGCATCATCCTGCCCCAATGCCTGAAGCGGATGATCCCGCCCTGGATGAACTGGTACGCCATACTCACCATGGCGACCCCGCTGATCTCGATCGTCGGTGTCAATGACGCGATGACCCTGGCGCAGGACGCACTCGCCGCCGAACAGCGGACCGAGTTGCTGATGCCGATGTATGGTATGCTCCTGGTTTTCTTTTTCATCTACTGCTACCCGATCGCGCGCTGGACCATTTACCTGGAGCGCAAATACGCCGTGAAGATCTGAGGAGTCCGTCCGATGCCGCTCGCCACGACCCGCGCCACTACACTGGCCGCGAACGGCTGGACACCGGATCAGCCGATCATCTCCGTTCGTGACGTGCACAAGTCGTTCGGCAAGGTGGAGGTGCTGAAAGGCGTCACATTCGACGTGCGCAAGGGCGAGGTCGTATGCATTATCGGCCCGTCCGGCTCCGGAAAATCGACGCTTCTCCGCTGCATCAACGCGCTCGTGCCGATCGATAGCGGGTCGATCAAGGTCGAGGGCCAGGAGGTGCATGATCCAGCGCTCGACAAGCTGGAGCTGCGGAAAAAAGTCGGGATGGTTTTTCAGTCCTACAATCTTTTTCCGCACAAGACCGCGCTCGAGAACATCATGATGGCGCCGGTGCTCGTCCTCAAGCGCCCGAGGGATGAAGTCGAAGCCCAGGCCCGGCGCCTGATGAAAAAGGTACGGCTCGAAGGCAAGGAGAACGCTTACCCGGGCGAGCTGTCGGGCGGCCAGCAGCAGCGGGTCGCCATTGCGCGGTCGCTCGCGATGAACCCGGACGTCATGCTGTTCGACGAGGTGACGGCGGCCCTCGATCCGGAGACGGTGAAAGAAGTGCTGGTTACGATCCGCGAGCTTGCCGAAGAAGGTATGACCTGCATTCTGGTCACCCATGAAATGGGCTTCGCCCGCGAAATAGGCGATCACATCTACTTCACGGACCGCGGCGTCATCGTGGAGCACGGGCCACCTGCCACGTTCTTCAACGAAGCGTCCGATCCGCGCACTCGCGAGTTTCTGAGCCAAATCCTATGAGCAATTTCAACTGGACCTGACCTCACAGGCCCGCGGCACAGGCTGAAGGATCACGCACGATGCAAAGGAGCACGACCACCGAGGATCAGGCGCTTTGGGAGCGGGCCGAACGCCATCTCGTTCGCTACGGTCATTTCTTTCAACCGGCCATCATCGCGGCGGCGCACGGCTCGTTCATGACGACGACGGACGGCCGCCGCCTTTTGGATTTCGCCTCGGGGCAGATGAGCACCATTCTCGGCCATAGCCACCCCGAGATCACGGAGGTTATCCGCACCCAGGCGGGCGAGCTCGTCCATCTCTACAGCCAGCTCCTGTCACGCCCAGTGATCGATCTCGCCGAAGCGCTGGCGAAAATCGCTCCGGGCAATCTCGAGCGGGTCATGCTGCTCTCGACGGGTGGCGAGTCCAACGAAGCAGCCCTGCGCATGGCCAAGACGGCGAGCGGTCGCTACGAGGTGCTGGCGCTGTCCCGCTCCTGGCATGGCGTGACGCACGGGGCTGCGTCCGTCACCTACAACAGCAACCGCTTTGGTCACGGGCCCGCCGCGCCGGGCTCCTTCGTGCTGCCCGCGCCGACGCCCTACAGGCCGGCTTTCACGCGCGACGGCAAGTATGATTGGGAGGCCGAGCTCGACTATGGCTTCGAGCTTTTCGACCGGCAGTCGAGCGGCAATCCAGCAGCGCTCATCATCGAGCCCATTCTTTCATCCGGCGGCGTGATCGTGCCACCGGCTGGTTACCTGAGAGCCGCCGCGGAGCGCGCTCGCCAGCGTGGCATGCTGGTCATCGTCGACGAAGCTCAGACAGGATTGGGCCGAACCGGTCGGCTGTTCGATTGCGAGTACGACGGCGTCGTGCCGGACTTCATCACCCTTTCCAAGACGCTCGGAGCCGGTCTCGCCCTTTCGGCCGTTCTGACGACCCCTGAAATCGAGCAAAAATGCTTCGAGAATAAATTTCATTTCTACACGACCCATGCGTCCGATCCCCTCCCCGCCGCTGTCGGGCTGAAGGTGATCGAAATCATTCTGCGCGACCGGCTCGCCGATCGTGCACGGATCGCTGGTGAGCGGCTGCGCAGCGGCTTCGAGACGCTGATGCAGCGCTTCGAATGCATTGGCGACGTACGCGGTCGCGGCCTGCTGATGGGCGTCGAGCTGGTGAAGGACCGGCACAGCAAAGCGCCGGCCCCGGAGCTCGCGCAGCGTGTCATGAACCGCTGCCTCGACCTCGGCCTGTCGACGAGCATCATCCGCGGTGGCTGGGGTGTGTTCCGGATCGCGCCGCCGATCACGATTACGGACGACGAAATCGACTTGGGCCTTTCTATTTTCGAGCAGGCCTTCAAGGATTGCGCAGGATAGATTCTACTGTGTCCGCCTTTGCAAACACACGCATTGGAACAGCAGCCTGCTAGGTCTCAGCCAACAGGCTGGCGAGGAGCGCCCCTGTACGTGCGGCTCCGTTTAGCTTAATGCGCAAGGAGGGCGGCGGAAGTGCGAGAGCCTGCTCGGCCGCGGCCGCCAGGGAAGCAGGTGACAGCGCAGCTTCATCCAGCTTCACTCCGAAGCCGTGCGCCCGGAGCAGACTGGCACGGCGGGCCTGCTCGGTTTCGCCGGCTTCAGAAAACGGCACGAAAACCGCCCGGCACCGAGCCGAAAGGACGTCGGCGACCGTGTTGTATCCGGCTTGAGAAATCGAGAGTTCGGCACTCGCCAAGGTCGCCGCAAGATCCGGAACGAAACGCCGAACCGTAATACCGTTCCTCTCTCCAAATTTGCGAATCTCGTTGAAATCGCGATCGGCCAAATTCGGGCCGGTGAGGACAAGCCAACGTTCCGATGCAAGTGAAGTGAGGGGCTTGGCGGCAATTGCCGTCTCGAGCAGCCTGCGCCCAACCGCTCCGCCGCCTGCTGAAACGACGACGGCTGCAGATGGGCTGTTTCTTTGCGACAGCAGCGGCGGAGGTCCGACCATGCCGGAGTAGAAAACGGTCCTTTTAAGATCATCGGGAATAGGGAATGTCTCATCAAGCCGCACGATGCTGGGGTCCCCGTGCACAATGATTCCGTCGAACCACCGTCTTAGGGTTTCGATCGTTCCCTGGAGCCGCTGCGGCTGCCGGCTCTCTTGGAGAATATCTCGGACAGAGGAGAATACGCGGGGTCGCGGATCTCTCCTGTGGGCGGCCTCCAATAGCGGCATCAATTCAAAACGCATTTGCCGCCGGCCGAACGGAAATGCCTCGATCAGAATGATGTCCGGCCGGCTGCGGGCGAAAGCCGAGAGGAGCTCAGTTATCCGGCGCGCTCTTACTTCGGGACCAGCGGACTCGCCCGTCATCGTTACCAAGTCGCTGAAGCCTCCCGGTCCGGCTTTGAGCGGCAGAAGCTGAGTGACATTCAGCCCGTCGAAATCGAGATCCGCAACAGGCACGCCGCCCATCACTAGGTCCACCTCGAAACCGGCTTCCTTAAGTCCGTGCGCGACGCGGACGGCTCGAAAGAGATGCCCCACGCCGAGGAGGTGCTGCACGTAAAAGAAGACGCGTCGCGTCACGCTTCGGCTTCCACTGATTGCTGGCTGTGCTTTAAAGCAAGTGAGGACTGGAACAGCTTGCACAATTCCCCAAGGCCCGCCTGCACATCGAAATGCTCTCGTACGTGCTTTTCTCCAGCGCGCCCCAGCCGTTCCCGCACCTCCGGATTCCGGATCAGATAATCCAACGCTTTCGCGAGAGCAGCACAATCATTCGGATCCACCAGCAGGCCGGTTTCCCCGTGGCGGATCAGCTCCGGAACGCCGCCGACCTTCGTCGATAGGCACACCAGCCGCTGGCTCTGGGCCTCCATCAGCACGTTCGGCAAGCCGTCCCGATCGCCGTTACGCGCTGTGCGGCAGGGCAACACAAAAATGTCGGCTGAACGATAGGCTACGAGCACGGCGGATTGCGGCTGAGGGCCAAGCCAGACAATGCGGCGCGCAATCCCAAGCTTCCGCGCTCGTCTCTTGAGCTGTTTCAGCAGATTGCCTCCGCCGATATGCGTCAAGCTCCAATGGAGAGAGGGCCGAAGCCGCGCCAACGCGTCGAGCAGGTCGTCGATACCCTTTTTTTCAACTGCGCGTCCGACCGTCAGCAGACGAACGGGATCGGATGCGTCGCTGCCATCTCTCAGTGAGGCTGGCGTCGGGTTTCTACCGAATGTTCGAAGATCGAGCCCGTGATAAACGAGCCTAACAACGGCCCGATCCGCGGCGAGATCCGCAAGACGTTCGTAGCCGAGCCGCGTGCAAGTGACCGTCCATTGTGCCGATTTGAGATTGTCGCGTAATTCCCAATCCGGCGAGGTCCAGATATCCTTAGCGTGTGCCGAGCAGCTCCACGGAAGGCCCGTCATCAGGCTGCAGTAGCGCGTCACCGCCGATGGCGTGTGAATGAAGTGCGCATGAAGCCACTCCGCTTCCGGTGGCATTTCCGAAGCCAGAACGGCGGCCTGGCCAAACCGGCGAAAGCGATTGGGGCTGAAATCGCGGCGAAGGTCGGCAAGCCAGGTCCAAAACGCTTGCCAAAAGCCTGGCAGGCGCGCCGAGCGGATAAGGGCACGCATGACGCGCAGGGGCGCGTAATAAAGGTATTCGGGAAGGTAAAGAACAGGAGCGTCAATCGCCTGGTGGACGGGATGACGAGCGCCATCCGTCGGAAGACGCAGCGAGGCGATCTGCAGCCGGAAGCCTGCGCGCTCCAGCCCATGCAATTCCTGTGCGATGAACGTTTCGGATAACCGGGGGTAGCCCTTTACGACGACGATGATCAATCCGGACCCCACTTGAGCAGGCTCCGTCACATCGCAACAGAGGTTTTCAGAGAATGGACGCTGCCGTCCAAATAAGCGCCCACCATTTCCTGCACACTCTCCAGACCCCCTAGGTCAATGGGTGTGCCAAGCGCGGAGGGCAAAGGCCGGGTCGGCAGGCGGCGCAGAGCGCGCGCCATCACCTGCGGATCGTCCGCCAAGGCTGGCTCCAGCACGTCGACGACTCCCAGCTCGGCAGCGCGCGTGGCCCGGATCAACTGCTCGCGCCGGGGCTGGCTGCGCGGAACCAGCAGCGAACGCTTATCGAACGAGAGGATTTCGCAAAACGTGTTGTAACCACCCATGCTGACGACAGCGCGCGCGCCGAGGACAATTGACTCGATCTGCCTTTCAAAGTCGAGAACCGTGACATTGGGGACGCGCTTCGCTCGCGCGTGGATCTCCGCTCGCGTTTCCGATGACATGAACGGCCCGAGAACCATGACCAATGGAAACTCGAGCGAGCGATCATATTCGCGGGCCGCCAGAACCTGCTGCATCAATGGCCCGCCATCGCCACCGCCGCCGGCCGTGACGAGAATATAGTCCTTTGGGAGCTCTTGCCGTGTCGGATTCTGAAGCCGAGGTGCGCTGCGCCCGAGATGGCCCGTGAATGTCATCCGGCATCGCACGGACCGCGGCACATCCAAACCGGTGAGCGGGTCCCAGAAGCGCTCGCAGCCATAAACCCAGACAGCATCGTAAAGGGCTTCGATTTTCCGCAGGGCATCACTGCGCTGCCATTCCGCCCGCACCTGCTCCGGGGAATCCAGCACCTCGCGCAGACCTAGCACAAGCGTCGCACCAAGCGACTTGAGCATGACGAGGGTCTGCTCCAACTCACCCCTGAGGCCCAATGGTTCCTTGTCGACGATGAAAATATTGGGCCGATAGAGCTCCGCAGTCTGCCGGATAATGGCACGCCGCATCTGCAGCGTTTCGGCAAGATCAATGTGATCTGCCAAGGAAGTATATTCGCCGTTGTGTAACTTGATGACGCTTGGGATCTTTACGAAATCGACGCGCGCACGGAAATCAAAGGCGCCGGCAATGGACGAGCCGGATATGATTAAGACATGCAGCCCCTTATATCGTTCGACGAGCGCATGAGCGATTTCCCGGCACCGTCGCAGGTGACCGAGCCCGAACGTGTCGTGGCTGTACATGAGCAAGCGTGCATCGCCATGTCGTAGCATAGACCTGCCGCGAGCAAACCACTCCTCGTCCGGCCCCGATCCCAATAACTCGGTTGCCAGGCCAGCGTTCCGGCTCGGAGCTTGCTCCCCTGCTGCCTCTGGTCTGCAACATTCGGTTGCAAAACCGCTCAACCGTCAACCGAAATCTCTTCCCAAAAGGTAACCGGATCGTTGGTCACTTATAGGGATCGGCCGCATCACGCAGGCCGTCCCCTAAGAAGTTGAACGCGAGGACGACGAGAATTACCGGGATCGCCGGCGTTAGCAGCCAGGGATAAAGCGCCACGATATTTATGTTTTGCGCTTCGGTGAGCAGAACGCCCCAGCTCGTAATTGGAGGACGCAGCCCAAGACCGAGAAAGCTCAGCGCCGTCTCGCCGAGGATCATGCTCGGGATGGCAAGCGTTGCACTTGCAATCAGGTGGCTCATAAAGCCCGGCACGAGATGCCGTCCGATGATCCGGACCGGACTCGCCCCCATCAGTTGTGCCGCGAGCACATAATCTTCTTCTCGCAACGAGAGCAGTTTGGATCTGACCGCCCGGGCAAGGCCCGTCCAGTCGATGAGCCCAAGAATCACTGTGATAGCAAAATAGACCACCATAGGGCTCCAGGTGACCGGCATGATGGCCGCAAGCGCCAGCCACAGGGGGATCGTGGGCAATGATTGCAGGACTTCGATGATCCTCTGGATGACGAGATCGATAATGCCTCCGTAATATCCTGCCAGCCCACCGAAAATGAGCCCGAGCATGAAACTGATTGCGACACCGATCAGGCCAATGGTTAACGAGACGCGCGCGCCATAAATGATGCGAGACAGCACGTCCCGCCCAAGCCGGTCCGTTCCGAGCAGGAACAGCGTCCCGTTCTCGGCGGGGCAGAAAAGGTGAACGTCGCTTTCGAAGATGCCCCAGAAATTATAGGGATCACCACGGCAGAAGAAGCGGATCGGATGAACAACGGAACGGTCCGGTTCATACTGCCGCTTCAGCGTCTCCATGTTGAGAGAGTATTTCTGCCCATAGACGAACGGCCCTATCAACTGTCCTTCGTGAAAAAGGTGAACACGCTGCGGGGGTGAATAAATATGGTCGATGTGGCGCGACTGATAGTGATAGGGCGCCAGGAGCTCGCAGAAGAGTATAGAGATGTAAAGGATGCCAAGAAAAATCCCCGAAACGACGGCGACGCGGTGCCGCTTGAACTTCCACCACATCAGCCGCCATTGCGAGGCGAGATAGATGCGTTCCTGCGCCGCGGATAGGCGGTCGATCGACTTCGGATCGAACGGCTTTTCGGAGACGTAGTGCTCCAATGGCGAACCCGGTGGCGGCAGGAGCATGCTCGTCATCGCGTGCTCCTACCCTGCAGTCGAATGCGTGGATCGAGAAACGCCAAAGCAATGTCGGAAATCAGCACCCCGATGACCGTCAGCAGCGCCAGAAACATCAGGAACGAGCCGGCGAGATACATATCCTGACTCTGCAGGGCCTTGATGAGAAGCGGTCCGGTCGTCTCGAGCGATAGCACGATGGCGACGATCTCGGCGCCCGAGACGATCTCCGGCAGGATCCCTCCGATGCCGCCGACAAAGAAGTTGAGGGATGAACGGAGAGGGTACTTCACGAGTGCCTTGAAGGGATGCAGACCCTTGGCCTTGGCAGTGATCGTGTACTGCTTCTGCAGCTCGTCGAGCAAGTTGGCGCGGATCTTCCGGATCATGCTGGCCGTGCCGGCAAGCCCGATCACGATCACCGGGATCCACATGTGCTCCAGGATAGACTTGAACTTTGCCCAACTCATCGGTTGGCCGAGATATTCCGGCGCCATCAAGTGCCCGATGGAGGTTCCAAACCACACATTTGCAAAGTACATGAGGATGAGCGCCAGAAGAAAGTTTGGCACCGCAATCCCCATCAAGCCGAGGAACGTCAGGCCATAGTCGCCCCAGCTATACTGATGAGTGGCCGAATAGATGCCGATCGGGAACGCAATGAGCCATGTCAGCAGGATCGTGGCGAACGAGACCAGAACAGTGAGGAAAATGCGGCTGCCGACGAGCTCCGAAACGGGCATCTGGTATTCGAATGAATATCCGAGATCTCCCTGCAGAAGGCCTCCAAGCCAGATGAAATAGCGCTCGACCGGAGACTTATCGAAGCCGTATTCCTTCTTGAGAAACTCGATTCTCGCCTTGTCGACGCCCTCTCCCTGGGCCTGCAGCTCGGCCATGTAGCTTTCGAAGTAGTCGCCAGGGGGCAGCTCCATGATCGTAAACACGAGCGCGCTGGTGAGCAGCAGCGTCGGAATCATGATCAGAATGCGACGGAAAATGTAGAGGAGCATGGATAAGCTCGGCTACTCTGCGGTGTCTCGAAACCAGAAGGTATCAGGCAGGTACCGGCCGAAATAGCCACCCGGATCAAAAGCCCAAATTCCTTCTTCAGGCACATTGACAAGCCGCTTTGAAACGACGACCGGCTGCCGAGTTCCGTTAACGGTTCCGATGGTAAAGACCTGATCAGCGTGAATCTTCAGCATCTCGTGCCATATGACCGCCCGTTCCGCCGTCGAGCGCGACTGGCGCCACGCCAGATAGAGTTCCAGCAGCCGGCGCACTTCTGGCAGGTCCGGCGGCTCCCCGACGGCGCCTTTTTCTTCATAATGCTGACCCCATTTCGGCCACTGGAGCTGCGCCTGCCCCGTCGGAGCTAACTCGTGCGGGCTCATGTCCGGAGTCGCCAGCGCATTATCGAGGCCGGACCAGACGGACATGACGACGCTCCCTGCATAAACGCGCTTACGGAACAGGTCTCGTTGTGTCGGGCGCGTGTAAATCTTAATTCCGATTTTCAGCCAGTTGTCACGGATCAATGCAAGAACGTCGGCCTGCTCGGTGCTTTCGCCCGCCGTCTCGACGACCAGTTCTGCTCGCCGGCCATCGGGCAGATACCGGATACCGTCCCAATCCCGCTTGGCCAGGCCCGCCTCATCGAGCAGCTTGTTCGCCTGGTCCAGATCGAAGCGTGTCCAAGCCGTTTGGTATTCCAGCCGGTGCAACGGGCTTTGGGGCAACATCGTGTTGGCACTCTCCCGCCCGAGACCATAAAAGATGGCCTGATTGATTTCTCGCCGATCGATCGCGAGCGACAGGGCCCGGCGGACCCGCACGTCCCGCCAAAGTTTTCTCCAAACGGGGTCCTCCGCATTCAAATTGGGCAGCAGCGCCATGCGCGAGCCCTCGCCGCGTCCCCAAAGCTCGACGTTGAACCCGCCGCGCTTCTCAGCGCTTTTCAGGAACGTATAGTCGTCGAAGCGGATATAGCGCGCCTGAAGGTCCGCCTCCCCGGTCGCTGTCTGTGCCGCGACGAGCGCGCTCGAGCCGATGTTAAGGATGATCTCGTCTGCATAGGGCAGCTGCCGGCCCTCGGTGTCAATGCGGTGGAAGTACGGATTGCGCTTGAAGACAAACCGTGTGCTGGGCGGCGCCGTACTGAGACACCAGGCATCCAGGCATGGCAAATCGGGGTTCTGTGGGCGGTACATGCGGCCCATGCGTTCATGCAGCGAGGTCCAGTCGCGCACGCGGGCAGACGTTACTTTCAGCTCGAGCTCTGCCGGATGGGCGTATTTGACATGGAACTGTTTCAGATAATGGCTTGGCGCATAGATATAGAGCGGCAGCGCACCGGCCAGCGCGGGGATGAAAGCCGGGTTGGGCGCAGGCCATGTGTAGCGCACAGTGCATTCATCGAGCACCTCGAAAACTGGAGGCTTACCATCGACCAACATTTCCGCAGGCGGACCGGTCAATGACAGCTTCTCATTGTTGGCAATGTCCTCCCAAAAATACCGGAAGTCCTCCGCGGTGAAAGGATGCCCGTCGGACCAGCGGTGACCAGGCCTGATCCGCAGCGTGAAGATTCGGCCATCTTCGACCTCGAAATTCTCCAGAATGTCGGGCACGAGGTTCAGGTTTTCATCGTATCCGACCAGACGCGCATAGCCGTAAACGACGACCATGCGAACATCCTTCGGATCCCCCATGAGCATCCTGATCTGGCCCCCGTACCGACCCGGCTTCCGCCCCATGCGTTCAAGATCTATGACGCGGGGCTTGACCGGTATGCGCTCTTGCAGCGGAGGCAGCCGCTTCGCTTCGATCTGATCTTTCAGGTATGGCGGTTCGATAAAATCGCGGGCGGATGCCGGAAGATATCCAGCCACTCCCAGCGCAGGAGCCGACAGCAGGATGCAGTTGAAACGCCTCCTATCGATCGCGTTCGTCACACACCCACCTCGACTGCTTCGAGCTCCCCGGCGTCGGCATTCGGGTTCGCCAACACACGATGGCCTCCGCCGAGGTCGATATATTCGAGGCGCGCGCCTTCGCCATTTACCCGGAACTGCGGCGGCCAGCTCGCCTCGTCCGAAGCGCCTCCGATGTTGAGAAGCTTGAAATCGAGCGGCCGATCGAGGTCAGGGAAGGGCACAGCATTCAACAATGCCCGCGTATAGGGATGCACAGGCTTACGGAACAGGATATGACGCGGCGCAATTTCGACCAAACGGCCGCGCGCCATCACGGCTATGCGGTCTGCCATGTAGTCCACCACGGCAAGGTTATGGGAGATGAACAGGTAGGTCAGCCCCAGTTCCGCCTTCAGGTCTTTCAATAGATTCAAGATCTGCGCCTGTACGGAGACATCGAGCGCCGATACGGGCTCGTCCAGGATGAGCATATCGGGATTGAGCACCAGCGCACGCGCAATGCCTATCCTCTGCCGCTGACCGCCGGAAAAGCTATGCGGATAGCGGTTCAGGAAGCGTGGATCGAGCCCCACGGCCTCCATCAGCTCCACACACCGATCGATCTGCTCCCGGGCGCTCCCGCGGTTATGAATTTGGAGCGGCTCCCGAATGATGTTGAGGACGGTCATGCGCGGCGAAAGGGAGCTGACGGGGTCCTGAAACACCATCTGAATGCGCGGGCGGAACGCCTTGAGAGCCGACCCTTCGAGTTTCAGAAGATCAACCGACTCGCCGCCGGGACCTGTATAAACGAGAGTGCCGGAATCGGGCGTGAGAGCGCGCATGAGTATCTTGCTGAGCGTCGACTTTCCGCAGCCGGATTCCCCCACGAGCCCCAGGCATTCCCCGCGCCTGACATCGAAGCTGACACCGTCGACAGCTTCTATTTTCTCCACGCCGGAACGACCGAACCAGCCCTGCTTGCGGGTCTCGAAGGATTTTTTCAGGTTTCGCGCCTTGAGCAGCGGCGCGTCGCCCTTGCTCGGAGGCCTGAGCCGCACAGCCGGGGGGGCCGGCGGGGAAGCCTTTTTCTTCGTTTCGGAGCCCCGCAACGAGATCAAACGCTCACCGGGGCTCATATCGAAATGCGGCACCGCCTTGAGCAATGCTTTCAAATAGGGGTGCCGAGGCGTGCGAAAGATCGCGTCTGCGGTGCCCGCTTCCATGATCTCGCCGTGATAAATCACTATGACTTCGTCAGCCATATTGGCGACAACGCCCAGGTCGTGCGTGATGAGCAGCATGCCCATATTGAGCCTCTGCTGCAGCTCCTTGAGCAGGCTGAGCACCTGGGCCTGAATGGTGACGTCGAGAGCTGTCGTCGGCTCGTCGGCGATCAACAGCGCCGGTCGGCAGATGAGCGCCATGGCGATCATCGCCCTCTGGCGCAGTCCGCCGGAAAGCTCGAACGGGTACATGTCGAACGCACGCTTGGGATCGGGGAACCCGACCAGCCCGAGCATTTCCTCGCTTCGCGCGCGGGCTTCCTTTTTTCCGACCGGAAAATGCGTCGTCAGGGCTTCGGAAATCTGGTTGCCGATGGTGTGAAGCGGAGCCAGCGACGTCATAGGCTCCTGAAAGATCATCGACATGGCCGTGCCGCGCAATTTGCGCATTTCAGGCCCGTCCGGATCGAGGGCGGCCAGGTCGGCGGGCTTCTCGTTTCCCTCTGATGCAAGCAGAATGCGCCCGCCGGTAATCGCTCCGACCTGCGGAAGGATGCCCATGATGGACTGGGCGATGACCGATTTGCCCGAGCCCGACTCGCCTACCAGGGCCACGACGCTGCCGCGCCGAACCCGAAAGCTCACGCCTTTGACGACCTCGTGCCAAATGCCATGCAGCGAAAACGAGATCCTCAGGTCTTCGATACGCAGCAGGTCACTCATCTGATACGGCGATCGTCCCGGGTGCCAGAATCATCAACCGGTTCCGGGTTATGACCCCGGCATCCAAAATGGCGAGCGCAGTCAGCTTGGGCGCATACAGCCGATGATGCACGGGTGCGGCCCCTGCTCGCAGCAGCCCCGGAATAAAAATCGCGATCAGCGACTATTCCGCGGCACGTTTACCATATCAAAGTCGGAGAGCTTTCCAAGACAAAGCCCTTACCGCTCGACACAGTACATCATTGTGACAGCATCGATAAGCCCCGCTGCGGACCATCACCGCAGCAGGGTTTGCTTTAACCACGAACCAGGCTGAAAAAGAATGGCGCACGTTTGCCGCACTCCGCGGCAAAACTTCACCTGTGGCGGAATGGATGGTTCCGCCCGACCAAAGGCCGGTGGAGATCCTTTGCGCGACCCGCACAACGAGCGCGTTTTACCCTGCTGCCGCGGCTCACCTCCGCGGCTTTACACTTTTTTTCCCGCATCGTTTCGAATAGTGGGTAAAACTGCCTGCGGCCGCTCCGGACCTCCTGCTTGGGCGATGAATTCAGAAGTCAGGCCTTTCTTGCGCGCTTGCGCCGCTGGGCCGCTAGGCGGTCCTGTGCGGTCTTCCAGCCGAACACGACAGGAAGGAACCAGGGTCTGCCATTGTAAAGCGGGATGGGCGGCGGCGGGCGGAAATCGAGGGCCGATTTGCCATCCTCTTCGCCGATGATCTGCAGCGCTGCCTTGCGGCCGGCCCAATTCGCCCAGACGACGCCCGAGCCACAATAACCGGCCGCATATCGGACGCCTTTGTGCGAAAAGATCCGCGGAACGCCGTCGCGATTCATGGCCACGTGTCCGAACCACGTGTGCGTGATCTCGACGCCCTCGAGCTCTGGAAAGATGTCGGCCAGTGCGCGCCGCAGATTGTCCACCGGCCATTGCGGATCACCGGCAATCGAGCCGTCGCGTCCGCCGAACAGAATGCGAGCACCGTCGGGCGAGGGTCTATAATAATAGTGTAGCTTGCGCGTCTCCGAGCACATCACGCCCTGCGGCATGAGCTGGCGCATCAGGTTGCCGGACAGCGGCGCCGTCGCAATGATGCGGCTACGAACCGGCACCAGCCGCCGGCGCAGCCACGGGTCGACGCCATCCGTGTAGCCATTCGTTCCCGTGATGACGTGTGTTGCCCGCACCCGGCCGCGCACCGTTTCTACTTCGAAGGCCTCACCGTCTGAGCGGACGCCGCTGACGGCCGTCTCCCCATGCACCTTGACACCGGCCTCGAGGACGAGCCGGAGCAGCTCGCGATGCAGCTTGCCCGGATGCAAGCCACCGATATCCATGCGGAGCACGCCGCCTTCGTAAAAGTCCGTCCCGAGGACGCGGCGCTGCTCGGCGGGAGGCACTGCATGAGCCTCAATGCCGAACGTCCTGCGGAGTATATCGGCATCGCGTGCAAGCGCTTCGTAATCTGCGGGGGTGGCTGCGCCCGTAAAGCGCCCGGTCATCGCCAGGTCGCAGGCAATTCCTTCGTTTCGGATGAAAGTCTCCAGGTATTCCCGGGCGGCCTTCGCTTCTGCGAGAATAGATCCGGCGCGCTCCTGGCCGAATTTCGCGGCAAGCTCCCGGTAGCCCGAACGCAGGTTGCCGCTCGCGATGCCGCCGTTCCGGGTGGAGGCGCCCTCGCCCGGACGCATGCGATCGAAGACCTGCACCGACCGGCCGGAACGCGCCAGGGTCAGCGCAGCGCTCAGTCCCGTATACCCGCCGCCGATGATCACCACGTCCGATCTTTTGTCGACCGGGCCGTGCGGCAGCGATTGCGGTGGCGCGTCGAGCCACCAGATCGGTTCATGTTGAAGCACTCTGGCCCCCTGGGTTCAATGGCTTTTGTGCTGCTTGCAAAGTGCACCAGGCAATCGCCGCCGTCCAGAAAAGCAAGGTATTGCCGTCGCCTCGAGGCAGGAGAAAGCAAGGAACAGAACTTCTCGTGTTGCGTTGCAGGTCGTCCCAAAACTGCGCGTGCAGGCGGGACAAATGAAAACATCGAGGAGTTCATCCGATGCGAATGCTCAAGATCGCAGCGCTGGCCGCTGCATCCTTCGGGCTAGCAGTGTCTGCCCACGCCCAAGCCCCCAATCAGGGTCAGCAGATGTGTCAGCAAATCTGGTCGAAGTCCGATACTCAGAAGCAGGGGTTCGTCACCGGCCAGCAAGCCATGCGATTGAACCAGGCCATTCGGACAGCACAGGCCACACCTGGCACATCGGGCAAACGCGGCGCCACCGGCGGCGCAGCCGGCGGTACCACCCAAGGCATGCCCAAATCCGGCTCGGCTGGTGGCGGTATGCAGGGGCAGCGCGTGACCCAGCAAGAATTCATGTCGGCATGTCAGCGTAATCCACAGGCATTCCAGCACCTGAGGAGCTGAGGCGCCGTATTCGCCGGCGGGGAAGCTCGCCCCGCCGGTTTCGCGGCACCAGAGCGCTCCTCAGCCGTTGCCAGCCGGGGGCGTGTTCTCGAGAGCAATATCCAGAAAGTCTTTCGGGTCGAACCGAAAGTGCCCCTGCACTACCTGGAGCGGGGCCGTTGCCATCGCCTGCAGCAAAGGCCTTTGGAGCGATGAAGCCTGAACACCGACAGAGGCAATCCAGGGACCAATCTCCGCCGATTTCAGCAATGCCGCGAACGCAATCAACCGCGCGCAGATTGCCGAACCCGTTTCAATGAGCTCGTCCTGCTCCTCCAGCCCATGTGCGATCAGGACATCGATGATCGCCTTGACACAGCCCTGAAGCGTGTCCGCGTCGGTGGACGGCGCCCTGGTAATTGCGCTGACCACATCCTCGAGCTGGGCAACCGTTACGCATACGGCCGTGACGCCGGGAGGAGATTCGACCACATGGGCCTCTATTGCTGATCATCGTCGGGCAGAGAACATTCAACCTTTTTCGTGGAAGGCGGGTTCCAAGGACGTGGGGCAGGCAAGCGCCTCTTCCGGGAACCGTGGCCCAGTCGGGGCGTTAGGCGGGGCAAGCGCGTTGAGATGCCCACTATGAGGGCCCGACAATGAACGACAACGGCAAGCAGACAGGCGGCCAGTCCGGCCGGGGCGAATCTGCCCGCGATCTCGTCGCTCAATCGATGTACCAACTGGTGCGCCTGGCGAGGCTTGGGATCCAGGCGGCCGCATCCGGAATGGAGCGGCTCGAGGAGTCCATGGCCCGCAAGCAGCGTGAGCGCGCCGAAACTCGCCCCATGGGAGAAGCGCCGCCCACAACCGGCACGACCCGCACGAGCGCAGCGGAAGAGCCACGCCCCCCGCCCGGGCACGCCGATGATCAAATGGGCGGGTCCAATCGGCCAAGTGAGCACGACTCGGGTCAAAGCAAACACTAGAGCGGACTTCGAAGCAGAAATTCGCACCGGGTCGCCATTTGGGGCAGCGAATTTCTCATCAGATAAAGGCTGGCTTGAACTGGCTGGCAATGGACGGCAATTCGCAGGGGCACGTATCGTGAAGAGCGAAGATCCGGAAGTCCTCCGCGTCAAGCGGAAGGGGCGAGGCAGCTTGCTCTGTCGCCGCGTCGAGTTCGACGCCGGCACGGCAGGCGTTTCGCAATCCGAGCAGCTGGTCTGCTTTCTGCCCTGGTTGCTGAGCTATGGAAATTGTCGCAAGGCACGGCTGTTGCCACCCAATCTGCTGGCCGCATACGAGATGCCTCATGGCATCGTGAGCTCATCGCCTGAGACATGCGTTGCTGCACTGCAGGTCGTCGTCGATGACTTTCTGGAATTGATGCTGGAGCGCAGCCTGCAACCCGCCAAGCTCACGTTGCTGGGACTGAGCATCGGCAATTTCGCAGCGACCTACATCGCGAACATGATCGGTGCACGCCTTTGGGCGGTCGCGCCCGGAGACCGTGGCGAGGTCCTGCTCTGGAACAGCTCGATCGCCAGGGGGCTGCGCAGTCAAGCGGAGGCAAGGGGCTTCGGCTACGCCGACTTCGAGGCGACCCTGAAGGCGTTTAATCCCGTCAACAACTTGCGCCACATCGGCGCCGGTTCGACTTTCATCGTCGGGCGCTTCGATACCGTCGTTCCCTACCGGTCCGCGATGAACGTGGCCACCGAGGCCAAGGCGAACAATCCAACCGCCCGCAACCTCGTGCTGCCGCTTGGACATTCCAGCACTCTGTTCACTGGAGTTCAGCTCCTCCGCTTCAACCTGTGGAACCGAAAATGTCGCGCTGCTTGATCCTTTCCAGGCAAGCGCCTTCCAGGCGAACTCGTCAGCAATACCCAGGGTGCCGCGCCAGCAGCCACCGGCGCGCCAAGCACGCAAGCGCCCGAATCGGGCGGTGTCGACACAATCCGCACCAGACGTAAAGCATAAAATCGTAAGTGCAGAGAAAAAATCAACAGAAGACTGGAACCAGTTGGCAATGTTCACGTTAGTTGGTTGCGACCGCATCAACAAACTCCCTACGCCCCCCCCCCCCCCGTGGCGAGAGATGTGGTCGGTGCAGGGGGCGCCCTCCCTCGGCGCCCCCTGCTTTTTGCTGCTGCAGACGGAGCTGGTGGCGTGTTTATAGTGGTCTGTGATCTCCATCAGTGCCGGGAACCTAAGAAAGCTTTTGCGGTTGATCCTGCAGCCAACAGGAAACTGGGAGCCCTAAGATGAGAGACCTATACGCACAAGGTGACTTGTTGATCGAACGAGTTGACGAGGTGCAGCCATCCGGCACCCTGTCCGCAGCGAATTCCGATGGCTCGTTCGTCCTGGCGGAAGGCGAGTTGACCGGTCACCATCATTCGATCTTCGGCAACGTCACGATGTTCCGTGATGATAGCCTGGCGAGAGACATTCCCGGCGGGCTCTACATCGGTCACATCAATGTCGATGGTCCCGCCGCGCGCGTGCAGCACCAGGAGCATGCGCCCCTGACACTGCCGAAAGGCACCTACCGCGTCCGCCGTCAACGCGAGTTGGAGCCCAAGGACGCCCGTGTTGTCGCAGACTAACAGCCGTACTCGCCTGGAGCGGCTGTCGCCGCTCCAAACGCAGGAAGTCGCGGAATATCGAAGCCGCTGGGCCGCCATCGGCGTAGAGACGCGCCCGGCGGACCGCGACGCTGCGGAGGAGGGTGTTCGAATCGCCTACCGCTCAGCAGGCTTACCCTCCCCCAAGATCGTCTGGTGCGAGGGGCCGCTCGAGTTTGCGCACGAATGGCGGAATGCCGTCCGGAGCGCCATAGGCCAGAGCGTCAAGCGCGAAATCTACGATCACCCCCTCGCCCGCGTCATAACGTATGCCGAGTCCCGGGTCAGCCTGGGCGTGCGCCACACCGTCATCAACGGAACACGGCTTCCTGCGGCGACGAGCCTCGCTGTCAATGAAGTGGTGCACGCGGCTGTCGAGGATGCCAGACCGCGCCTGTGGACGCGGCTGAAGCAGAGCTGGCGGATGCGCCGCATCGCCCGATTCCGGGACAGCGGATGGGGTCATCCGGACTTCGCTTGGTTGGCGGCCTGCGATTATCTCGCATCCCTCTGTGGCACTGCCGATGCAGACGCTCTGGAAGGCATCCTGAAGATTGCCAAGAACTCCGGGTGGATCGTTCCCCATGAGCATGTTTGCTGGCTGGGCGAGCGGCCAAGCATCCTCCGTGTGGATGACAAGGCGCGGCTGCACAGTCGCGAGGGGCCGGCCCTTCAGTACCGGGACGGGCTCTCCATCTACATGTGGAAGGGTGTGCAGGTCCCCGACTGGATGATCGAGCAGCCGAACCTCATCACGCCGTCGTTCATAGACCGGCATCCCGATTTCCTGTTGCGCCGTTGCATGATCGAGATCATGACGCCGGCACAATACGTTGCAAGTGGCGGCGCGATCCCGATCGCGCGGGACGAGACCGGCATCCTGTGGCGAAAGCAGTGGTGGAACAACGACGCGTGGGCCGCCGTGGAGGTGGTCAACGGAACGGCAGAGCCTGATGGCACCTACCGGCATTACTTCCTTCAGGTGCCCCCGAACGTCCGCTCTCCGCGCGAGGCGGTGGCCTGGACGTACGGCTTGACTGAAACGGAATACACGCGGCTTCGCCTGCGTACGTAGCTTCCTGCGGGGCGCGATCGCATCGCTTCCTATCTCACGCCGACAATCGCGTTTCAGGCACCCGTTCGCTTCAGATCGAGATCGAGCACGGTAACAGTGTGCTCGGCCTTATTTCCGTTTCCGGAGAAAGGGCTCAGCACGATGGACTCGTTCTTCTGGCCCTGCAACTGGCGGCTTTCCGGGGCGTCCGCGGGCGCGCTGCTCAGATAGCTCTGCCCCAGGACGCCCGGCGAAAGCACCGCTGGGTCGGCTGATACCGTCCACATCAGCGCGATGGGCTTTTCCAGCGGCAGCTTGCCCGCGAGCCGCCTTAGCGTTCCCACGTAATCTTCCGTGTAACCGCCTGCTTTGGCTTGGAAGCGGCACAAGATGGCGAGTCGCTCGGTCGCCGAACGCTCGTCGTGCCCCTCGAAGGCCGTGCAGGTCAGAACGCCCACAACGGTCTTCTCATTCTGAGAATATTGAGCATTTCGTGCATGGGCAGGCAGAAACGTAAGACCGACTACAACGGCAGCAAGCACATACCGTCTCCTGGGAAACCGGGCGTTCTGGGTGATTTTTCTTTTCATCTCTTCACAAAACGTGATGCTCTGGAGAAAGTTTCGCCCCAAGGACATGCTGGGGTGAGGAACGGATCGAAGGGGCACTTGTTCTAACGAACATGAGGATGCACCAATCAGAACTAGTATGAATGCGGCGGACCTGAGACCCAATCAACAACGAAGGATATAGCCACCATAAGGATTGGGAAGGACGACGGCGGGCGGTCGGGGCTCATCGCCGCAAGAAAGGCATGGTGATCATGGAGCTTCGCACACTCGCTTATGGGTTGGCGGCCTTTCTGATTTCGGCCGTGCTAATGACGTTGCTCGGCTTGGGCGACGCGGCGGGCAACACTACGGGTTTGCTCTTCTGGGCACTGCTGGCAATTCTCGCGATTGCCTATGCGGTATTCCGATTCCGGAACGGCGAACATGAGCCCGTGCGGGTTGCACGCTGGCTGAAGCACCGTGACGGGAGATAGGCCCGGCTCCCTTATTGAGTCTCGGAGCCGTGGCCTATCCCGGAACTGATGCAACGGCTTGCCCGTTCTAATTTCCAACTCCAACTCCGCGCGAGCATTGTCGCTCCCGCGTTCAGCCCAACAGCGAGGTGAGGAACGATGGCCGACCCTTTCACCCGGAACGATCCGACGGCAATTCCAGGTGCGTCCCCGCAGCGCACCGCTGAGGCTGGGGAATCCCTCGGTGTTAAGGACACGGCGGATTACCAGGCGGAGATCGAAAAACTGCGCTCCGATATGACCCGCCTCGCGCAATCGATCGGCGGCACGATCAGTGACAGCATGAAGCCGATTACGCGGGACCTCGAGGCAGCGGTCGCCCGCAATCCGACCGTTTCCGTCGCCATCGCCGCAGGCGTGGGTCTGGTATTGGGTTTTCTGATGTCCAGAAGGTGAGCGGCAATTGCGATAAGTAGAGCTTTTTGACGTCCCGGTGCCGAATGGTGACGGGACTTTTTGTGCGCCACAAGCCGGTTCGGAGGCGAGGACCAAGGACGCGCGCCGGGCATGCGGCAATGTTGAGCGAGGGAACCTCCGCGCGCAGCCTCAGTTCTTGTTCAAGAAATGGCGCTGAGGAGCATGGCCGAACGCGGCGCCCCTCACACTAAAAGCGTCGCCGATAGAGGCTGGCTCAGCATCCAGGGAAGAGGGCGGCGAGGCGGACCTATTCCGCCGTGAAGTTTACCGATTGCCTTGGGAGGCATTCCATATGGTTGAACCAAAGGGCACGATTCCAGCATCGGATCGCGGCTTTGCCGGAATGGACCCGGCGAAGCAGCGGGATATCGCCCGCAAAGGCGGCGAGAGCGTGCCGGCCGCAAAGCGCAGCTTCGCACAGAACCCGCAACTCGCATCCATGGCCGGGCGCAAAGGCGGCGCCAGTGTCCCGGCCGCGAAACGCAGTTTCTCGCAGAACCACGCACTTGCCTCACAGGCCGGGCGCAAGGGCGGCGAAAGCGTCCCGCGAGAAAAGCGCAGCTTCTCGCAAAATCCCGAGCTTGCTTCCCAGGCGGGTCGCAAGGGTGGGGAGAGCGTGCCGCCGGAAAAGCGCAGCTTCTCTCAGAACCGCGGCTTGGCCGCAGAAGCCGGCCGCAAAGGAGGCGAAAACCGCTCCAGGTGACGATCGGTCGCCGGGCTCGGGAGAAAATTCTCAAATACAGGAGGCAGCGTTTGCCTCATCCGAAACCCAATCCGCCCAAGCCTGGTGACTTGCCCGGCGAAGTGCCCGATCCGATGCCAGTTCCGCCCCCGGTGGACCCCACGCGCCAGCCCGGCGGGCCAGAGCGCGATCCGACCGGCGAGCCGAAGAAACGTGGTCCCCGCAGGGACGGTTAGTCAAGACGTTCGGAAAGCTACGGCCCGTCCGTGAACCCTGGCGGTTCTCCGGCGTCCATCCGCAGTTACGCCCGGAGTTCGCTCATGCCAAGACCAACCTGGAAAGGCTACCTCAAGCTTTCCCTCGTCTCGTGCCCCGTGGCCCTCTACCCGGCGACGACCACACGCAGCCGAATTTCGTTTCACATCATGAATCGCAAGACGGGCGACAGGACCCGCTACCTTGTCGTCGACAGCGAAACTGGCGAGCCGGTCGAGCCAGAGGACCGCGTTCGCGGATTCGAAATCAGCAAGAACAACTATGTTTTCATCGAGGACGAGGAGATCGATGCCGTCAAGATCGAAAGTACCCACACAATCGACATCGACAGCTTCGTTCCGCGCAAAGAGGTCGACGAAATCTATCTCGATTCCCCCTACTATCTGGCACCGGACGGCAAGGTCGGAGAGGATGCATTTCTGGTCATTCGGGAAGCCATGCGGCAGAAGCAGATGGTGGGCATTGCGCGGGTCGTGATGTCCCGCCGCGAACGCATGCTGCTGATCGAGCCGCGCGGAAAGGGTCTGCTGGCGACGACGTTGCGGAACGCCGATGAGGTCCGCAGCGAGGCCGCTTACTTCGAGGGCATTTCCGATATGGAGTTGCCCGAAGAAATGCTCGCCATTGCCAAGGACATCATCGCCCGCATGTCCGGCAAATTCGATCCAAGCAAATTCGAGGATCGTTACGAAAAGGCGCTCAAGGAGCTCATCGAGGCCAAGCGTACCGGCGCCCCGGTGCACGCGACCGAGGCTCCCGAGCCGAGGCCGACGCCCAATCTCATGGACGCCCTGCGCCGCAGCCTCGAGCTCGGGCCACCTGCCCCACGGGCGCGTGGCCGCCGCGCGCAGGCTGCAACTCAGGCGGCCCGGCGGCGCGGTAACGGCAAAGCGGCGGCACGGAGGGCTTCGTGAGCGCTGACCTGCGCGATTACGCTGCCAAACGGGATTTTTCCAGGACGCGCGAGCCGCGGGGCCGGAAAGGCGAGTCGACTCGAACCGACCTGCAGTTCGTGGTTCAGAAACACGCAGCACGGCGGCTGCACTATGATTTGCGGCTGGAGCTTGATGGCGTTCTGAAGAGCTGGGCCGTCACAAAGGGCCCGAGCCTCGTGCCTGGCGAAAAGCGGCTCGCCGTTCACGTCGAGGACCATCCTCTGGAATACGGCGATTTCGAGGGGAGAATTCCGGAGGGTGAATACGGTGCCGGGGAGGTCATCGTGTGGGACCGCGGTACCTGGCACCCAGAAGGCGACCCGCACAAAGGCTATGCCAAGGGCCACCTCGACTTCACGCTCAAAGGAGCCAAGCTCAAAGGTCGTTGGCATCTGGTCCGGATGCGCAGGCGTGCCGGTGAGAAGCAGGAAGGCTGGCTGCTGATCAAGTCCGACGACGATGCCGCACGCAGTACCGAGGATCCGGACATTCTCGAAGAGCAGCCCGAGTCGGTCATCAGCGGCAGAACGATCGAGGATATCGCTGAGCAGGAAACCGATCTGCCGGACTTCATCGAGCCATGCCTCGCAAAGCTCGCCGACAGCCCACCATCCGGCAGCAAATGGGTGCACGAGGTCAAATTCGACGGTTATCGCATCCAGGTGCGCAAGAGCGGCGACAAGGTCGAGCTCCTGACCCGGAAGGGTCTCGATTGGACGGAGAAATTCGGCTCCCTTCCGAAAGCCTTCAATCGCATTTCGGCCCGATCGGCCGTTATCGACGGCGAGCTCGTCGTCGAGGAGGCATCCGGCGCATCGAGCTTCGCAGCCCTGCAGGCCGCACTGAAGGAAGGCCGCTTCGGGGAGCTCAGGTATTACGCGTTCGACCTGCTTTTTCGCGATGGAGCAGATCTGCGCGATCGCCCATTGCTGGAACGCAAGAAGCAGCTGTCGGAGATTCTCGCGGGCCTCCCCGAGGCCAGTCCCATCAGGCTGAGCGAGCATTTCGAGACGGAAGGCGCCACTCTGCTCAAGCACGCCTGCCGCATGGGGCTCGAAGGCATCGTCTCGAAGCGGATCGACAAACCTTATCGCTCCGGGCGGGGCACGGATTGGATCAAAACGAAATGCGTTGAACGGCGGGAGTTCGTGGTGATCGGCTTTTCGCCGTCGACCACGACCCGGCGCGCCATCGGCGCCCTCGCCATCGGCGACTACGATCGCGGCAAACTTCGCTATCGGGGCCGGGTCGGAACAGGGTTTACTGAAGAGACAAGCCGCATGCTGTTTCAGCTGCTGGATCCCTTGCGGCGCTCTCAACCTCCTCTTGAAGAAATACCGGCAGGCGAGCGGCGGCGCGGGATCAGATGGGTCGAGCCCAAGGTCGTGGTCGAGGTCGAGTTCCGGACATGGACCGAAGCAGGGCTCGTCAGGCACGCGGTTTACGGCGGATTGCGCGAGGACAAGCCCGCCGAGGAGGTGACCGCCGAAAAACCGGCTCGATCGAAAACGGCGGACCCTCCCGCCCATGATTTCGACGAGAGCAAACTCACGCACCCGGAACGCTTGTTGTGGCCCGACGCCGGAATCACCAAGCTGGGTCTGGCCGAATATTATGCCGACATCTGGCAATGGATTGCTCCGCATATCGTGGGACGCCCCCTCAGCCTGGTGCGCTGCCCGGAAGGGATCGGGCAGAGCTGTTTTTTTCAGAAGCACGCCTGGGCCGGCATTGATTCCGCCATCCGCCGGTTCCGTCTGGAGGGGGAAGATGAGGATAGTCTCTACATCGAAGATCTCGACGGTCTCATCGGTTTGGTGCAGGCAAGCGTTCTCGAAATCCACCCCTGGGGCAGTACGGTTGCAGATGTCGAGCGCGCTGATCGGATGATCTTCGATCTCGATCCGGGCCCCGGCCTTTCGTGGGGCGATGTCATCGATGCCGCGTCAGAGCTTCGGGATCTGCTGCGGGAAACTGGAAATCTCCAAAGCTTTGTCAAACTGACTGGTGGCAAGGGATTGCACGTCGTCGTCCCGCTCCGTCCGGCGGCGGACTGGGATGCCGTGAAAGCATATTCACAAAGTGTCGCGGAGCACATGGCTCGGCGGAACCCGGACCGCTTTACTGCGTCCATAGCCATGCGCACGAGGAACGGACGCATTTTCGTCGACTATCTTCGCAATGGCCGTGGTGCCACGGCGGTCGCGGCGTACTCGACGAGGGCTCGTGCGGGAGCGCCTGTTGCGGCTCCGGTCGAGTGGAACGAACTTCGTGCCGGGGTCGGACCAGCCGCCTACACGCTGATCAATCTGCCGGCCCGTATCCGGCACCTCGACCGCGATCCTTGGGCCGGAATTGGGAAGATCGAACAAACACTCCCTGAACCGATGGAAAAGGGAAGCGCACGTGCGGCTGGCCGGCAAGTCAAGGCTACGAAACGCAAGCCGCGCAATACTGGAACCTGATGAGATCTACCGGGTTTCGACAATTAAAATGACAGTGGTGTTCAGAAAAGATGACCCAAGAGAAAAGCTTAAACCGCTCCGTCCTGCACTTGCTCTATAGGGCGATGCAGTGTGCCTCGAACATGTTCGAGAGCGAAATCACGGTGATGACGCCTCGGCAGTTCGCGGTCTTGGCGGCACTGGACGGCCTCGAAGGGGCCTCCCAAGCCGAGCTGACCAAGCATACGGGCATCGACCGGTCCACGCTTTCGGAGGTCGTGCAGCGCATCCTGGCCAAGGGCTTCGTTGTCCGTCGCAGGAGCACTACCGACCGTCGCGCCTACACGGTCAAGCTGACGCGCTCCGGCCGTTCCAAATTGTCGGCCGTCCGGCCGGCCGTGGAGCGGGTCGATGAGCAGATCCTCAGCATGATACCAGCCCGGCAGCGGGACGCGTTCGTAACGGCGCTGACGGCTCTGACCGAGGCTTGTGAAAAGCGGATGCGGGGCGAAGAGTAAGACGTCTCAAGTCGCTTGCTCGGGCGAGCTAGCGCCGACGCCGGCGCGCGCCCCCATCCGATGAGCCCCTCCCATCGCCCCGAGCTCCATACCAGGCCCCTCTTTCTGATCTTCCAGAAGAGTTCCGGGCAACCTCCGCCGCCCTTGGAGCATTTCGGAACATTTTCAACTCGGGCGCACAAGGAGGACCGGGCGGCGATCGGGAAGGTCCGGCCGGAACATTGCGCTCCAGACACGCGTTCCATTTCGCGAACCGGTCCATTGTCAAGGGAGAGTCGTCGATGCCTATGCGCCGGAACATTTTCGACCCGCTTCAGGACATCAAACGGGAGCTCGACCAGGTCTTCGATCGCTTTCTGGGCGAGGGCTTTGCACCGTCGCCCGCGCAGACGGGCGAGATGGGAATGATTTCTCCCAACGTCGACGTCTGCGTGGAGGGCGATACCCTTCGGATCGATGCAGACCTCCCCGGTGTCGAGCCCGAGGATGTGGAATGCACGCTCAAGGAAGGCGTGCTGACGATCAAGGGCGAGCGCCGCTCGAAACGGGCAGGGGAGGGGGATGGAAGCCGCCGGCGTGAGCGCAAGTTCGGGCGGTTCGAGCGGGTAATTGAGCTGCCCGAAGGCGTCGACGAGGAGAGCATGGAAGCGCGCTTCGACAAGGGCGTGCTGACGATCACCGCTCACATGAAGCCCGGCTTTGGCCGGCCGAACCGGATCAGGATCGCAGGAAAGGGAGCGAGCCAGGGGACTGGCACCCAGCAGCAATCGGCGATGGCTCAGCCGGGTTCGGGCCAGCAGACCCAGAGCGATAAGCCTGACCAAGGAGCGCAGGCTGGTCAACAGACCCGTCCGGCCAACGGGCAATGACGCGGATGCCGACGGCGTCGCCTGCCGTGCTCGAATCGCGGCTGGGCCGGGATGTTACTCGTAAGAACTGGGGAAGAAGGAGAGATAAAGGATCGCCAGCACGAGGACGGCGATCCCAAACGACAGGATGAGGACACGCAGGTTGGCACGGTTGCGGCTGCCCTGGCGAGCTTCGACGGGCGTTCGCTGAACCGCCCGCTCCTCGTCGTCATGATGTGGACTGTGATTTGCCATGCTTGTTGAAGCACTTCCGAGTGAAAGCGGGCGACTACCGCCGCTGGGACACAGGCCCACGGCCTCTGGCGGATCATCGATGCTGATGACCAGTCCTGGTCAGGCTGCCCGGCGGGATCTCTGATCGAAGAAAAGCGCCTGGCTTATCGTCACACGCAGGGTTTCAGGCTGGTACGGCTTGGTGATCAGGAATGTGGGTTCCGGCTTCTCGCCGGTCAGAAGCTTCTCTGGATATGCCGTGATGAAGATCACCGGTACCTCGAACGATCCGAGCAGATCATTGACCGCGTCCAGCCCGGAGCTCCCGTCCGCCAGCTGAATGTCGGCCAGCACTAGACCCGGGCGCTGCTTGGCAATTGCTTTGCGCGCCTCGTCCCTCGTACGTGCCACGGCGATGACACGATGGCCAAGCTCCTCGAGAATCTGCGTCAGATCCATTACGATCAGCGGCTCGTCCTCGATGATCAAGGCGTCCGTTGCGACCTGACGGGCGATCTCCTCGCCGGCCTTCTCGAGCAGCTCGTGTACCTCTTCCACGCTGGCGTCCAGGATCTCGGCCGTCTCTGGGAGGGTGAAACCCTCGACGTGCCGCAGCAGGAAAGCCTGCCGCGAGCGCGGGGTCATTGCGGCCACGTTGCGATCGAACCCCGAAGCCAAGGCCTTGGGCGATGGTTGCCAGCCGCTGGCAGCAACCGATGTTATGATCTGTATGAATGTCTTGTAGAGGGCGACGCGAGCGTCGCTGGACTTCGCCAGCGACGCTGAGTCTACTACAAGCGTTTCCAAGAGCTGCTGTACGTACGCATCCCCGCCGGCCTGCGAACCGGTAAGCGCACGCGCAAAACGCCGCAGATGAGGGATATGCGAGCCGACAACGCTTGCCATCGACATGAGAGACGCCCCTATTTTAAGTACCCAGACGCTTAACGGTCGCCTTATGGCATCCTACACTGGGAACGCATCAGGCACCAGTTAGTTGCAACGGTTAGGCTTTTTTTGTCGTCCCATGGAACTGCTACCCTCTCTGCCGCGTTTGGTCTACGGGCGCAGGACTGCGCACCTCCGCACGGGGTTCATCGATGAATAATGCAGCCAAGCGAAAGGCTTTGCCCGCAAGCAAAGCACGGGATCCCCGCGCGCAGGAGGACGAACGGGTGATTGGACCTAGTCTGAACGACAACATCCAAGAGCAGATTGGCGCAAAGCTCAAGGCCTTGTTCGACGAGTCCGTCAACCAGGCTGTCCCCGACAGGTTCGTGGAGCTTCTGCAAGCGCTCGCAGAAAAGGAAGACGATGGCGCCGAAACAGACGGAAGCTAGCTTCCGCGACGGCCTCCTGGCCGAAATACCGAGCCTGAGGGCCTTTGCACGTTCCATTACAGGTAATCCTGACCGCGCTGATGATCTCGTCCAGGAAACTCTGGTCAAAGCGTGGGCCAATCGCTCCAGGTATACCCAGGGCACGAACTTGCGTGCCTGGCTGTTCACGATCCTGCGCAACACCTTCTACTCGGAATTTCGCAAGCTGACCCGCGAGATCTCCGACACGGAGGGGCGGTTTGCAGCAACGCTTGCCCAGCAGGCCTCGCAACTCGCACACCTCGACCTCGAGGAGTTCAAGCGGGCCTTCGCCCAGCTGCCCGAAGACCAGCGCGAAGCCCTGTTCCTCATCGGCGCGTCCGGGTTTTCCTACGAGGAAGCGGCCGCCATATGCGGCTGCGCGGTCGGAACGATGAAGAGCCGCACGAACCGCGCACGGCAGAAGCTGGCGACCATCCTCGAGGTGCGCTCGCCCGACGACTTCGGGCCCGATGCCATCGATACGGCGGCGATCTCGTCACCACAAAAGCGCGTCGCACGGGGCTGATCTCCCGCGCCTTTCTCCCCGCCTTGCTTGGATGTTGACGTTCACCCTTCGCGTGCGAGGGCGTTCATCGCCGCCGCAGCCGTCGGCCGAACAGGAAGCTACCTACGAAAACGAGCGCTACGAACTGTAGCGGTGTCAGTTGCTTGAGGACTTCGCTGGACGCTGAAACCACGAGGCTTTCCGTCTGGAAGCCGGCGCTGGCCAGCGTCCTGGCCACGCTGTCTAGGTTCACCCCCATCATGTCGGTCACGTCCGGCGTGCCGCCATCGCCCGCATTTTCCGGCTCCGCGCCCTCCTCCTGCAAGTGCGGTCCACTCACGGTTGCCGCGCTCCCGTTCCAGGAAGCCCAGAGCAGCACGAGCGCAGCCACGACCGCATAGAAAATCGTTATGATGAGCGCAGCGGCGATGGGGGAAAGCTCGAGGGTCAGCGACCAGAATACCGCGAGCGTGAGGAAAACGAGCGCCATCAGGCCGGCGACGGCAGTGATCGCATACAGGACGACGTAATGGAGGGCGCTACGAGCGGTTTCCTGAATTTCCTCGCGAGCGCTCCTCCTCAGCCGGCTGACCCACCTGTCTACAAATGATCTTGCCACGGATTCGTCCTTCCGGGACGGATGTCCCTCCGAGGCCCTCCGCTGCCTGGCTGGCTGCAGCCAAGCGCTCACGCGTTTGCCATCGTCGTTGCGAAACGCTGCCGCATGCCGAGCGTTCCCTTCAGGTAGGCCCGGGCCGAACGCTTCGCAGAGACCTTGCAAACCCTGCACCAGCCAGCCGGCAGGCAATCCTTTGGCCGGAACCCATCCCTGCGTCGGTCGTTCAAAGAGGCAAATGCCAATGGCAAATGGAGAGTCAACGTGAAGAATATCGTAGCTCTGACCGCGGCCCTCAGCATGCTGGGTGCAACCGCGGCCGTATCTCAGACGACCAATCAGATGCAGCAACCGCAGACACCTCAGGTGACCCCGCAGCAGCAGACATCACCTCCTGTCGGAGTGCCGCCATCGCCGCAGGCCCAGACTCCACAGTCCAAGACCACTCCGATGCAGCAACCTTCGGGTCAGGAGGCTTTCCTGAGCCAGCAACAGCCTGATCAAATGCTGGCGACGGATCTGATCGGGAAGAGCATTCTCGGCAGCAACAATGCGCGTATCGGCGACATCAACGACTTGCTGATCTCGCAGAACGGCGAGATCGTCGCCGCTCTCGTCGGCGTCGGCGGGTTCCTCGGCATCGGCGAGAAGGTCGTGGCCATCCCCTACGACTCGCTCAATCGTTCGCCGCAGTCAGACCAGATCACCGTCTCGTACTCACGTGAGGATCTCGAGCAGGCGCCTCAGTTCGTGACGGCGGAACGCGCAAGGAGCGGCACCGGCGGCACGGGTACGACCGGCGGCGGCAGTGCCGGCGGCACCCAGCGCTGACATCTTTCGAATAGGGCAGTCCGCTGCTGCAGCGGACTGCCCTCTCCTATTGCGCGGAACCATTGCGGGACTTCAGCCGTATAGGCCAACAACTGTCCCTGAGGAGATTGCAACGTGCCGATGAGATCGATGGAAGACCTGTTCCTGCACAGCCTGCAGGACATCTACACGGCGGAGAAGCGGATTCTGCAAAACCTGCCGACTATGGCGAAGCACGTGGGCACGAGCGAGCTCAAGAAAGCGCTCGAGCAACACAAGAACGAGACGCAGGAACACGTCAGGCGGCTCGAGGAAGTCTTCAAGCTGATCGGCCAGAAGCCGAAAGGCGTTGAATGCAAGGCGATCGATGGCATCATCGGCGAGGCCCAGGAGATGATGCAGGAGATCGAGGACAAGGAGGTCGGCGACGCGGCGATCCTCGCCGATGCGCAGGCCGTGGAGCATTACGAGATCACGCGCTACGGCACGCTGACGGCCTGGGCCAAGCAACTTGGACACGAGGATGCGGCAAAGCTCCTCCACCAGACGCTGGAGGAAGAAAAGAAGACGGACGAATTGCTCACGAAAATGGCCAAGGGCCGCGTGAACAAGGCAGCGGCGGCCTGAAACCCGCACCCCCCTCGAACCAAAAAAGGGCTGGCGCCCACAAAAGCGCCAGCCCTTTTTCGTCCGGTAGCCGCTTCGCAGCAGGCGATCAATTCGCGCCCGCAAGCCTTTTGGCCTCGGAGGTCACGTCAGCCCGGAAGAAGACGTCGACACGCATGCCTGGCATGAGCGGCGGCCGGCCGTCCAGATCTATCATCACTTCCAGGATATCGATGTCTGTCGGCTTGCGCGGTCCCCGGCTGCCGAGCCGAGGCGGGCCGACGTAGGCCGCCACGCTGCTCACTCTGCCTTCGAAATCACGCCCCTCGAAGGCGCTTGACCGCACGACAACACGCTGGCCGACGCGGATTTTGCTGATGTCGCGCTCCTCGATCTCCGCTTTGACGCGCAGCCCCGAGACATCGCCGATCGTCATCGCAAAAGCCTCAGGTGACGGCGCCAGCATCTCACCCTCCTTCACGTTCACGTCGAGAACGGTGCCGTCGATCGGTGCACGGATGCGGGTCCGGTCGAAAGCGATCTCAGCGAGCCGTACCTCGGCGCGCGCCTGCGCCAAGGCTGCTTCCAGCCTCGTCGGCAGCGGCATATCCGAAGCTGCTGCTATGCGGCCCAGTTCCTGGCGCTCACGCTCGACCCGCTCTTCGGCCGCGGTCAGATTGGATCGCGCACGATCGATTTCCTCCTGGCTCGCATCATTGCTGTGACGCGCGACCAGCAGCCGATCCAGATCGACCCGGGCAGCATGCAACGAGCGTTCCGCATTGGCCAGCGCATCCTCGGCGTTGCGTCGATCCTGAGCCTGCTTTCCGACGCTTTCATCATCGCGTGCGCGGCGGCTCGCAGCCTCCTGGGCCTCCGCGGCAGCGAGGCGGGCGCGTGCTTCCTCTTCATCGAGGAGAACGAGCACATCGCCGGCTTTGACCTGATCGCCGGCCTGGGCCAGGATCCTGACCACGCGGCCAGGCGCTTGCGCGGTGAGCCGGATCTCGCCGCTCCTTGGCTCCACGCGACCCGGGGCCGATGTGACCCAGTCCGACTTCGCGGGCACAGGCTGTGCGACGGCGGTCAACGAGCTCGTCTGCTGCTCACGCTTGCGCGCCTCGGTCCATTCGTTCACGCCGTATCCGACCGCGGCGGCGAGCGCAACCGCGATCACCAGCGTCGTGACAGTCGAGTCGATCCTAGGCATTGGCCTTTCGCTTTCTCGTGATGTCGTATTTTTTCACATTCTTGTTTGCCTCGGGGCGGCGGTCCTCGCCGACGATCCGGCCATCCTCGATGCGGACGATCCGGTCGGCATAGGCGTGCGTGCGTGGATCGTGCGTCACCGCCAGAACCGCGTGATTGCGGTCCCTGGCAATCTGCGCCAGCAATGCCATCACCGCGTGCCCGTTCTCGCTGTCGAGTGCAGCTGTCGGCTCGTCGGCCAGGATCACGGACGGAGCACCGGCAAGGGCCCGGGCAACTGCGACGCGCTGCTGCTCGCCGCCGCTCATGTTGCGCGGATAGCTGCGCAGCTTGTGGGCGAGCCCGACGGCCTTCAGTGCACTTTCGGCTTTCGCCACGGTCTCGGCGTAGCCCATGCCCCGCACGTCGAGCGCCAGGCGGACATTCTCGAAGGCCGTCAACGTCGGGAAGAGATTGTAGGACTGGAAAATGAAGCCGATGTGACGGCGCCGCAGATCGGCGAGCTGCTCGGGCGTCAGCCCGTCGATGGTCTCGTCCTTGATACGTACCGAACCCGAGGTCGGCGTCAGGATGCAGCCGAGGATCGACAGCAGGGTCGTCTTGCCGCTGCCGGAAGGGCCCATCAGCAGCGTCAGCTCGCCGGCCCTCAGGGACAGGCTGACGCCCTTGAGCGCCCGCACGCGGGCCGCGCCCTCGCCCAGCTCCTTGACGATGTTGCGCGCCTCGAGAACGACGGGGTGACTCATCTGCTGAACACCATGGCTGGATCGATCTTCGTGACCTTCATGATCGCCGATACGGCCGAGATCGCGCACATGAAGAGCGTCAGCAGGAACAGCGAGACCGCCAGTCCCGGCGTCATGATGATGGGCAGTGCCGTGTGCGTGCTGAGCACCACGACGACGAGCGCGATGATCATACCCAGCACGTAGCCGATGACCGCGCTGAGACCCGCCTGCGCCAGGATCACCTTGTGAATGTACCCGGATGACGAACCGAGAGCACGCAAGGTCGCGAACTCGTTGAGATGGTCCTTCGTGCTCGAATAGAGCGTCTGCGCCACGATGACGGTGCCGACCAGCAGGCCGAGGATGGCACCGCCGATCAGCGCCACGCCGGCACCCGTCGAGAAGAGCCACTGATCGAGGCTGCGGTCGCGGAACTCGGCCTTGGTCAGCACCTCGACATTGGGCAGGCGCTCGGTCAAGTCCTTGCGCAGATGCTCGATATCCGTGCCAGGCACGACCTGCACGAGGAAGTACGTCGAATTCTCACTCGGCACGCCGAGCAACGTCCGTGCTCGATTAAGCGTCGTGAAGATGTACGGCGCCATCGTGAACGATCGGATTCCCTCGGTGATCGCTCGTATGCGCACACGGGTATCGCCGACCTGGGCGACGTCACCGATGCCCTTCACGCCGAGGTCGCCGAGATAGCTGCGATCCACCGCCACGCCGTCCGGCGCTTCTATCGAGGAAAGCGAACCTTCGACGATATTCCACGCCTTGAGGCCATTATCCTCCGCGTCCGATCCGACGATCACGGTATTCGTGCTGCCCCCGCCCGGCTTGCGCCATTCGGCAAACGACACGACGAGCGGGACGACCGCAGCGACGCCGGGGGCGGCAAGTGCCGCATGGCGCTCACGCGGGGTGAGCAGGATACCGCCCTCCTCGAAGCTTTTGGCGCCGTAGGCCGTGATCCAAAGCTCACCGTTGCTGTATTCGATCATGTCGATGATCATTTTGCGTGCGCCGAGGTAAAGCCCAAGCTGCACGGCAACGAGCACGATCGAAAACAAAATTCCGACGAGCGTGACGATCAGACGAACGCGATCGTGAAACAGATTGCGAATGGCCAGCGTCACTATCATCGGGTTTCCAAGGTCAGATCAGTTACACGCGATCGGGATGACTATCCGGGCACATGCGAATGTGAAGTACCGCAGGTTACACCTGGCCGCATTTCGAGCAATTCGTTGGGCATCGATCCAGTGCGAGCCATCCCGTGAGAGCCCGCTCCTTATAGAAGGTCTGCCATCATGGCGCCACTCCCCAGAGCGAGAGGAGTTAAGTATCGGCCTGAGAAGTCATGCCTCCACCTCGGCGAATGAGCGTACGAGTTTGGCACTTCCAAGGCATATCATCCCGACCATGGAGCTGATTGCACCTTGCAAATGAGTGCGTGAGGATCGTTCATGAAGTCTGATCACATGATCCAATATCGAATGCGCGCTGCAATTCCGCGGCGAGCTGCCGGCATCAGGCGTTTTGCTGTCAGTGCCGCGGCTTTTTGCTCGCTTCTGTCGGGTGCGGCATTTGAAGCCGGGGCACAAACCGCTCCGCCGGTCAACTCTCCCAACGCATCACCGACGCCCGTCGGTATCTGGTTCGATGATACCGGACAGGGCGCGATCGAAATCGCTCCCTGCGGCGAAATGCTTTGCGGCCGCATCGTCTGGCTGAAAGAGCCCATCGATGAGAATGGCCGGCCATTGACGGACGCTCTCAATCCCGATCCCCGCAACCGGCAAAGGCCGATTTGCGGCCTCCAGATCATCGGCGACCTCAAACCGCAGCCGGACGGCACCTGGGACGAGGGCTGGATCTACGACCCCAAGGAGGGCAAGTCCTACGACGTCGAGATCAGACTACGCGCCCCCGACCGACTCCAGATCAAAGGTTATCTCGGCGTCAAATTCCTCAGCGAATCCTTTATCTGGCAACGGGCGCCGGCTGAGCTGCCCCGCTGCACCGCGTAAGCGACAATAGAAATTGAGATAGAGCCGCCGGGAGCGTAGAACCGCGGCTCATCGCGACTATTCGCTGCCGGCTGCGGCCACGTTCTGCTTGATGCGCTCGACGTCCTCGGCCCCCTGGCGGCGCTTCGCGAGCCAATCGACGAACGCGATGGTCTTTTCGGCGACCAGCATCCGCTGCCGGTCCAGCGTAACCATGTGATAGGTGTCCTCCAGCACGATCACCTCGTTGAGACCGCCGAGCTGCTTTTGGAGCATCAACGTATTCTTGATGTTGCTCTGATCATCGAAGCGCGGATGGAAAATCAGGGTCGGCTGCTTGACCTCGCCGAGCACGTCCTTGGCAGCTTTGGCCAGCCATCGGAATTCCAGCACGGTACCACCCCGGCGGCCGAAGATGTCGTCGAGTTGCCGGCCTTCACTCTGCAGTGAATCCAAAACGAAACTGCGGATGCGCTCATCCTTGATGCCATAGGGCGCGCGTTCCCGGAAATGAAGAAGATTGGCGAACCATTTGTGCCGGACCAGCTTGAATAGATTGAAATACCAGGGAATGGCCCAGCCGTTCGGCCAGAATGTCGGCGAATAGAGAAGGCAGCCGTGAACCTGCTCCGGCCTGCGCGCCGCAAGCAGCAGTGCCAGGGGAACACCGGCCGACAGACCGCCGGCGAGTACGACGTCACAGCGCTCCTTGAGCAGGTCGTGCGCCTCCTCGACGGAGTTGTACCAATCCGTCCAGCCCGTCGTGTTGAGCAGCTCCTCGGATCCCCCGTGTCCGACAAGAAGCGGACAATAGACGGTATGGCCGGCTCGGTTGAGAGCCTGTGCGATGAAGCGCAACTCTACCGGGGTGCCGCCGAGGCCATGGATCAGCAGAACGCCGACACGCCCTCCGGGCAACAACAGCGACCCCTCGCTCTCCTGCAGCCGATCCTGCGTACTCATTGACGTCGCTTCTTAACTCTCGTTGAACTCGATGACTGCACTCACGCCACGTTGCCCGAACCATCTAATGATCCGGGCCACTCGTTGGTTCGGGCCTAGAGCGTTGATGCGAATGCTTTGCCAGCTCCCATTCGGCAATCAGTCGCGGGTTGCGCGGATAAGCAGCGCGTCCAGCAGCTTGAGAGCCAGATCCATTTCCTCCTTCGTGATGTGCAGGCTGGGGGCCAGCGTCACCACGTTCTTGTAATAGCCGCCGATATCGAGCACGCAGCCGTAGCGACGCCCGCCGATATCGATGTCACCCTTCAAGCCCTCGTCGACCATCCGGTCGACAATGGCCTTGGACGGCGTGTAGCTGTCGTGCGGCTCGCAGATCTCCATGCGCAGAGCCAAGCCCAGCCCATCGACATCGCCGATGGCCTTGTGCCGCCGCTGCAGGTCTTTCAGGCCCTCCAGCAGATAGGCGCCCTTTTCCATCACCATGGCCTCGTAATCCGTCTCGGCCAGCATCTTCATGACCTCGAGCGCGACGCCGGTGCCCATGGGATTGGAATTGAACGTCGAATGCGTCGAGCCGGGCGGAAATACGGTCGGATTGATCAGCTCCTCGCGCGCCCAGATGCCCGCCAGCGGATTGAGGCCATTCGTGATCGCCTTGCCGAACACGAGCACGTCCGGCTTGACGCCGAAATGCTCGATCGACCAGAGCTTGCCGGTCCGATAGAAGCCCATCTGGATCTCGTCCACGACCAGCAGGATGCCGTGCTCGTCGAGAACCTTCTTGAGCTCCTTGAAGAAGTTCGGCGGCGGCACGATGTAGCCGCCCGTGCCCTGCAGCGGCTCGACGAAGAAGGCTGCGAACTCGGCCTCGCCCACCTTGGGGTCCCAGACGCCGTTGTATTCACTCTCGAACAGCCGCGCGAACTGAGCGACGCAATAGCTGCCGTATTCCTCCTTGCTCATGCCTTTGGGGCCGCGGAAATGGTACGGAAACGGCAGGAAATAGGCGCGCTCGCCGAAATGGCCGTAGCGTCGGCGATAGCGGTAGGAAGACGTGATGGCAGACGCGCCGAGCGTGCGGCCATGATAGCCGCCCTCGAAGGCGAACATCAGGCTCTTGCCATTCTTGGCGTTGCGGACGAGCTTGAGGCTGTCCTCGATCGCCTGGCTTCCACCCACGTTGAAGTGAACACGCCCCTTCTCGCCGAACTTCTTCTCGGCATCGCGGGCAATCATCGCGGCCAGCTCAATCTTCTCGCGATGCAGGTACTGGCTCGCGACCTGCGGCAGGGTATCGAGCTGCCGTTTGACGGCATTGTTCAGCCGGGGATTACGATAGCCGAAGTTGACGGCCGAGTACCACATCTGCAGGTCGAGATACTCGCGGCCTTCGCTGTCATAGAGGAACGAGCCTTCGCAGCGATCGAAGATCTTGGGCGGATCCGTATAGTGGACCGTGTCGCCATGGGAGCAGTATTCGGCTTCGAGCCTCAGGAGCTCCGCCTCGCTCAGGTCACTCTGCCGGTCGTGCAGCGGCTCAGAGCTGGCCGCCCAGCGCATCGGTTTGGACATCGCTACTCGTCTCCAATATGAGCCGGATGGGCTGCCGGATCCTCAGAGTGGGCCGCGATCCACTGGACCAGAAGCTCGGTTGCCTCGGTGAAATCGCGGAATTCGATATGTGGAAGCTGCTGCTCCCGGCAATGGGCGACGAGGAGACCTTTCGCGAGGACCAGGTCAGCACGTCCTGCTATGCAAAAGTCCGATCTCCCATCGCCAACCACGATACGTCCATTGGCGCGTTTGGCCTCCGCGAACCGGCATTTGCAGTTACCCGCCAGCGTCAGACAGTCGCTGCGGGCATGGGGAAATGCCAGCCGCCAGCGCCTTCCCCCGGCCCACGTCAGCCGATTGGCGCGGAAGGGCACGTTGACGCCGGCACGCTTCAGCACGGTGCCGACGGTCCTGTCCAGTCCGTCGGAGACGACCGTGACCGCGTGTCCCAGCCTGCTGCAAAGGCGAACGAAGTGGACGAACCCCGGATCGATCTCGATTTCATCGATGAAGCGATCGAATTCTTCGGGAGTGGCCCTGATGAGATCGACCTGGCGGACCATACACTCGCGCGAGCCGATGAGGCCGGCTTTCCATTGCTCCTCGATCTCCATCCAGCCCGGATCAGCGAATCGCTGGAGGAGGAGGTCGGTCGTATCGAGAGGCGCAATCGTCCCATCGAAATCGACGAACACATGAAACTTCATACGCGTACTCGACACGTGCAAACCTGCCAATACATCCGACGAGTGAATATGCCGACAGTATCCCCGGGGCGATAGTCCCTTTAGCGACCGGCAATCGCCATGCCAATGGTTTTCGTTAAGGGTGCGACTATCGATTGCTCCGATAGGTGACGCTCAAGCTCAAGTCCGAATGCACATAATCGCGTGGAAGGACGATTGCTAGCCCTGAATTGTGGTGCAGCACATCGGTAGCTGCAGATCAGCCAATCTCAGCAGGAGCTCTTGGTCTGCAATTATGGTAAACCAAGGCTCTATCATCATAGCAAGAGGAACGCTCAGCTAATGGCGAATATTGACACGAAAGCGGCAGAGGCCGAGGGAAAACAAAAAGGTGAACGCGCGGCGATCGTTCGCAACATCGCCGAGGTGCCGTGGCTCGAGTTCCCCAATCACTTCGGCGGCGCACTCTCGAAGCCGCTCGTGACGCCCGATACTGCCGGCTCGAAGCACCTGGACTATCGGATCTCCTGCTACCAGCCGATGGCCTACGTTGCCACCCACACGCACACGTTGCAGGAACAGATCTATCACGTCCTCGACGGCGAAGGTCTGATGCAGATCGACGGCAGGAGCCACGTCGTCCGCAAACATGACGTCATTTATCTGCCGCCCGGCGTCGAGCACACGATCCAGAACTCTGGCCTGACGGACCTCGTCTTCCTGGTTATCACGTCACCCACCCAGGACGCGTAATCTCCAGCCCTGCAACCATAGGTAGGTGGTGCGAGCCTGCGCACGCATCACCTGCTCTCCTTCGGGCAGATCGCCAAGATCGGTCTAGGCCACCGATGGCGGCGATGAAACCGAGAGTGCGGCAATTCGCCCAGCCCGGCGGCCGGAGACGAAGGCCCAAGCCAGATGATGGCCATGGCCCTTCAGCAGCAGGCCGCCCTGTCCGGTTGAACCGGCGGCGAACAGCCCGGGAATCGGGACACCGCTGCCATTGAGTACACGATGCGAGCTATCGACGGCCAAGCCGCCCTCGTTGTGTACGAAGACGGCCCTGACGGGACCCAGCGCCGTGAACGGAGGCTCGATCAAGGGAAGTCGATTGCCGGCATCGCCGGCTGCAGCCCCGAGGTGGGCATTGTGCTCGGATACGGCACCTGCCAGCGCCTCGCGCGACGCGCCCATCTTGTCGGCCAGGAGTTCGAGGCTCGGCGCCTCGTGGTAAACATCGGGCCGATTGCGGCGATAGTCGGGCATATAGGCATAGGCGATGCCGGGGGCCGTCGAGATGTAGTGTGGCCAGCCGGAAAACAGTTTCGCGATGCGCCCGTCGACCAGAATGTAGGCGACGCTATCCGGCTGGCCAGGGATGTCGTATGCGGGCTCCGCAAGCTCGTCCGTGAACCGTCTGCCGTCCCTGTTCACCAGGATCGCACCGTGCTGGAACAGGGCCGGTGACGGCGCCAAGGCCGTCGTGAGGAAGCTCATCACGAACGGCCGCAGGATGGCATTCGGCATGTTTTCCAGCGACCATGCCATGAACTCCGCGAGCCAGGTCCACGGCGGCATGCGCCCGACCAGATTCTGACGCGCAGGCGGCACGAAGCGAATTTCGGGGCCCAGCGCCAGATCGCCATTGACGATCCAGCCGCCGACGGCCATGGCCAACTTCTGACCGTCACCCGTGGCGGTCGGGTTGACGCCCGCCACCGCCGCCTCGCGCTCGCCCATGTAGGTGCGCTTGAGGTCCGGCGAGCTCGTGAAATCACCCGCGCTCAAAATCACGCCGCCGCGTGCCATGAAGCGGGTCGTACCGACCGAGGTCTCACACTCCACTCCGGTGACGGACCCACTCTCCTCGATCAGATTGATGGCTCGCGTCCGCGTGCGGATGGCAACGCCCGCGCGCCGGGCGGCACGCTCCAGGTGGTAGATGTAGGCACGCGCGTTCGGCAGCACGTTGTGCATGCGCGGCTGCTTGTGCGGGGGCTCGGGCATTGGTCCGAAGAAGCGAACGCCGTGCGACAGAAGCCAGCGGAACGTCTCCGGCATCTCGTCGCAAAGGATGCGCCGCAGCTCGTCGTTGTCGCGATTGGCAAGCGGTCCGGCGAAACCGGGCATGTCCGCGTAATGCCCATCCGGTCCGTCCTTGATGCCTTTGCGGATCTGATGCGGGGTCGCCGTCGCGGAAACGGAGCCGATCGACCACGCCGTAGAGCCGCCGAGGGCGGGATTCTTTTCGATCAGCACGACGTCGCGGCCGAGGCGCCGCGCCTCGATCGCCGCGGCCAGCCCTGCCCCTCCTCCGCCGACAACAACGACGTCCCAAGTCTCCGTGAACACGCTCCGCCCCACATTGCGATCGCACTAGCGCAAAGAGCTAGCCGTTGATCTCCCGTGCTGCCCGGCCGGCGCTGGCGCCGGCGATCCGGCCGAACACGGCGCCGTTCATAAGCCCCGTCCCGCCAGGATAATTGAAATAGAAGATGCCGCCGACCATTTCGCCCGCAGCATAGAGGCCAGGTATCGGCACGCCTTCCGTGTCGATGACCTGCGCCGAGGTGTCGATCTTCACACCTCCGAACGTGAAGGTGATGCCACACGTGACCGCATACGCCTCGAACGGCGGCTCATCGATGGTGTTCGCCCAGTTCGATTTCTTCACGGCCAGCCCGCGCGTGCCGCGGCCGTCCTTCACATTCGGATTGAAGGGCACATCGGTCATGACGGCCGCGTTGTAGGCCTTGATCGTCTCCAGCGCCTTCTCGGCATCGACATCGTCGAGCTTGGCGACCAGCTCCTCGAGCGTATTGGCCGAAACCTTCGTGACCTGCTTGATCCGGTATTCGTCGCGGAGCAGGTGCAGCACCTTCCTGTCGAAGATCTGCCAAGCGAACTGTCCGGGCTGCGCCAGGATCACACGGCCATACTTGGCATAGGTGTAGTTGCGGAAGTCCGCGCCTTCGTCCACGAAGCGCTCGCCGTTGGCGTTGATCATGATGCCGAACGGGTAGCTGTGCTTCTGGAAGTTGTCGCCAACGGCGAGATCGCCGAACTCGGGCGCATTGCGGTCCCAGCCGACGGCATGGCAGCCCGACCAGTTGCCGGTCGGCATGGCGCCGGCTTCCAATGCCATGCGGATGCCGTCGCCCGTGTTGAAACGCGTGCCGCGCACTTTCGCGAGGTCCCAGCCGGGGCCAAGATAGCGCGTGCGCCATTCGGCATTCGCCTGGAATCCACCTGCGGCGAGCACGACAGCCTTCGTCCTGATGGTCTGGGTTCTGCCGTCATGGCGAACGCGGATGCCGGTGACGCCGCTATCGCCATGGACGAGCGACAACGCCCGGGCCTGGTAAGCGATCTCGATCCCGTTCCTGCGCGCCGCATCCGTAAGCGCCTGCACCAATCCAGGACCGCCGCCCCACGCCTCCACCGTCAATCCGCCCCAGAACTTGAACTTGCCGTCGACCTTGAACGCCTGCCGACCGTAGATGGGCTGGAAACGAACGCCTTTTTCGCGCATCCAGCGCATCGTCTCGCGGCTGCGCGTTACGAGCACCTCCGTCAGCTCGGGATCGGTCCGGTACTCGGTCACGCGGCCCATGTCATCGAAGAACTTCTCCTCGGTGTAAGAGCCGAAATCCGTGTTGGCGATCTCCTCTTCGCTGAGATCCGGCATGAGGACCTTGAGATCCTCGACGCCGTCATAGACGCAACGGATCGCGCCCGCCGTAAAGCGGCTGTTGCCGCCGGACTCGGCCTCCGGCGCGCGCTCCAGAACCAGCACCGAAACACCCTGCTCGGCAGCCGAGAGAGCGGCGCAAAGGGCGGCGTTTCCCCCACCGACGACGACGACGTCACATTGCTCAGGCAGCATCCAACTCCCTCCAGATCAACAGGCCCGCTTGCCGCCGTAGCCCATCTCGGCCAAGCGTCGCACGCTATCATCAATGCTTGCGTCGGGCTGGCGGGAGATGATCTCCAGCATGGGGCGCCGGGTATGCCCGATTTCTGCGAGAACAGGCGGCACGATTGCAAACGGGACCGTGCCCTCGCCAACCGGGTCGTGCCGATAGACTGTCTGCCCCGTATCGGAATAGTGGACCAGCTTCAACCGGCCGGATCGCGCACATTTGCGCAGCGCCTCCGCGATGTCCTCTTTGATGAACCAGCCGTTGGCCACATCGTAGATCACCGCAATGTCGGATCGTCCATACTGGTCGAGGGCGGCGAGAAGCTCGTCGGCGCCGGGCAGGAATGCGAAGGGCATGTTCTCCAGATAGAGCTGCGTGCCAACTTTCTCCGCGAGAGGTGCCAGCCGGTCGAGGGCGGCGAAGAAGTGGCCAAGCAGATTTTCGCGCGCCATCGGAAAGAGCGGATTGCTCTTGCCCGGCCCGATGATCACGCCGGGCACGCCGAGATCGCCTGCCAGCTCGACGATCTGTTGAAGCAGGTCGAGCGAATAGGCGCGCATCTCATCGGAGGCGCCGGCAATGTTGATATCGATGTTGGGCATGTTGAGCGTAACGACGTCGAGCCCTCTCAGCTCGAGATGGCGGCGCAGATCGCTGCGCTCTGCGGCACTCAGGTCGCGCGGCCATAAATGGCCGGGATAGATCATCAGCTCGAACTCGCGATAGCCGCGATCGGCGAGCTTGTCGATGAACTGCCGAGCGGTGTGATCGAGCGTATAGGAATAGGAGTTGATCCCGAAGTCGGCAGCGTGGGTCGTCATGAGCTTGATGCCTTTCATTGAGCTTAGCTCTTACGGAGGCGGCTCATCCGCGAGGCTAAGAGAGATCCGCGATCTGTCACCGGCCCTGCAGGCTCGCGATCATTTTGCGCCAGTCGCTGGTCGGCTCATAGCCGAGGCGGTCTCGAGCCCGCGTGGTGTCGATCACGGATGCGAACGGGTTCTTTTCGTAGATCTCCGGACGGCGGACCTCGGGCAGAGTGGCCCAGCGTTCTCGCGCCATTTCGAGCGTCGGGCGCGCGTTGAGCCCGTCGGCGGCCGAGATCAGGAACACTTCGTAGCCCTTGTATGAGGACCTCAGCGCCAGATCGAAGCCCTGCGCCACGTCCTCGGGCGAGACGTAGGCCCAGAAATGATAGTTCTGGACGTCGCTGCCGCGCGCCTCGAGCTCCGGGTATTCCGGCGGGAAGACGATATGCACCGGGCGAATGGCGAGCACCTCGAGCTTGCGCCGGTGCGCATAGCTCTGAGCGATGACCTCCGTCACCTGCTTGCTCAGGGAATAGAACTCCGTCGGGCGGACAGGATGGTCCTCATCGACGGGCAGGTACTTTGGCGGCCAATCAGGCGGATTGTAAGACAGACCGAAAACCGAGTCGCTGGAGGCGACGACGACCCGCTTCACGCCGGCATCCTCGGCGGCCTGCAGCACAGCCCAGGCACCCTGCACATTCGTGTTGAAGGTCACGTCGGCAGGGGCGCTGCGCGGGTTGGGAATGGCCGCCAGATGGATCACCGCATCCTGACCTTCAAAGGCCGCGCGCATCGCGGCGTAATCGGTGATGCTGGACTGGATCTGGCGCAAGCCATCGGCTTGCGGGCCACTGAGCGGCTTCACGTCAAGCACGGTCACGGAGCACTTGTTCCTAAGCCGGTCGACGACATAGGTGCCGAGCCTGCCAGCTCCGCCCGTGACGACTACGTTCTCGAAGCTCAAGGGCGTCTCCCATTCTCACGCACTGACGTTGCAGTGCATTGTCGAGATTATTTTCACATTGTGCGAAGTCAACCCACCATCTGAGACAATGATCTTAGCGGCTGACGCCGTGCCTCGTCACGCGCTTCGAAGAGGCTATGAGCGGTTGACGTCAAAACGACGACGCCAAGATGTGAATTGACGTTTCACGATATGAGATCATCATTATTGGAAACCGCCGAAAGGCGCGAGCGGGCGATATTCGACTAGGAAGGGCGAAACTTCATGAAAAGGGACAGCGCGTTGCAGAGGGCCACCATCGAGATTCCGATGCTCATCGGCGGTGAATGGCGCAAAGCCGACGAAATGCACGATGTCGTCGATCCTTATCGCAACGAGATCGTCGCCCGCGCCCCTCGCTCCTCGCTTGCCGATCTCGATGCGGCGCTGCAATCGGCTGTTGCGGCGAAGCCGGTCATAGCCGCGATGCCCGGCTACGAGCGGGCGGCGCTGCTCCGGCGCGTCAAGGCACTCCTGCTCGAGCGCGCGGACGAGGTCGCTGAGATCATGGCGCGCGAGACCGGCAAGGCCATCAAGGACGCCAAGGCCGAGGTCATCCGATCCCAGGACACGATCGAACTGTCCGCGGAGGAAGCGATCCGCATTGCCGGCGAGCAGGTGCCGCTCGATGGCTCGGCGATGGGGGCAGGCAAGATCGCCATGCTGCTGCGCTTTCCCGTCGGCGTGGTCGCGGGGATCACCCCGTTCAACGCGCCGTTCAACCTCGCCTGCCACAAGATTGCCCCAGCTCTGGCCGCTGGCAATGCCATCGTGCTCAAGGCGCCGCCGCAGGCACCAACCGTCGTTCACAAGCTCGCCGAGATGTTCGTCGACGCGGGCACGCCACCGGGCGCCCTCAACGTGCTTTATGGCGACATCGTCGGACCGGCGCTGGTGCGGGATCCCCGCGTCGACTTCATCACCTTCACTGGCTCGAGCCGCGTCGGCGCCGAGATCAAGGCGGCATCAGGCCTGCGCCGAGTTGCACTGGAGCTCGGTGGCGATGGTCCGGTCATCGTGGCCGCTGATGCCTCCATCGAGGAAAGCGCCGCGGTCTGCGCGCGCAATTCCATGCGGCTCGCCGGGCAAAGCTGCATTTCGGTGCAGAACGTCTTCGTGCACGAGAGCCTTCATGACGCCTTTCTCGAGCGCCTGGTCGAGCACGTGAAGCGGCTCAAGGTCGGCGATCCGCTCGACCTGCAGACCGATGTAGGTACGCTCATCGACGAGGCCGCAGCAATTCGCGTCGAGGCCTGGGTGAAGGAGGCCGTCGCGCAGGGCGCGCGCCTGCTCACGGGCGGCCGCCGGAATGGGGCGCAGGTCGAGCCCACCGTGCTCGCCGACGTGAAGCCCGATATGCGCATCGCCTGCGACGAGGTGTTCGGCCCGGTTGTCGGGGTGCGCCGTTTCAGTGATATCGGCGAGGTTTTTCAGCGTATCAGCGCCAGCCGCTTCGGCCTGCAGTGCGGGATCTTCACGAAGTCTCTTGATCTGGCGATGCGGGCCGTTCGCGAGATCCGGACCGGGGGCGTCATTCTCAACGGATCCTCGACTTGGCGAACGGATCAGCTCGCGTATGGTGGCGTCAAGGACAGCGGCATCGGACGCGAAGGTCCAAAGTACGCTATCAGGGACATGACCGAGGAACGACTCGTCGTGTTCAACCTATAGGCGCTTCTGCAGGGGCCGGCCGAATGAAGAAGCGAGGAGATGATATGGCCAGGGCGAGAAAGGAGCTCGACGCCATCGGGGGTGGGATTTCGCGGCCCGCAAAGTTAGGCGGGGACGTTGTCAAGGACCGTGGCGGCGTGCAGTCGATCGAGCGCGCATTCGCCATTCTCGAGGAAGTGGCCAGGCATCGCGAAGGCATCAGGCTCGGCGACCTCAGCCGGCGAGTCGGACTTCACAACAGCACCACGTTTCACCTCGTGAAGACGATGGTGCAGCTCGGCTATCTGCGCCAGATCCCGGAGACGAAGTATTATCGCATCGGCCGTCCTCTCTTTACGCTCGCGGCCAGCGCGCTCGACGAAACCGAGATGGTGTCGCTGTCGACTCCCATCCTTGAGGATCTGTCGCGGGTGACAGAGGAAAGCAGCCATTTCGCGGTACGCTCGGGCGACAAGATCGTCGTGCTGGCGCGCACGGCCGGAACTGGCGCCTTCCAGCTCACCGAGCGCGCCGGGGTGGTCCGCCCCGCTCACTGCACGGCCCTCGGCAAAGTGCTTCTTGCCTCGCTGCCTCCCGACCAGTTCGAAGCCTTCCTGAAGCGCTGTCCGCTGCAGGCGTTGACCCCCAAAACGATCACCGATCCCGAGCTTCTCAGGCGCGAGGTCGAGGAGGCCCGCGCGAACGGCATCGCCTACGACGACGGCGAGTTCAATCCGGAGGTCCGCTGCGTTGCCGTCCCCGTGCGCAATTTCTCAGGCCAGGTTATTGGCGCCATTGGAATTTCCGGCCCGGTCTGGCGGCTTTCGCTGGCCGCATTGCAGGACAAAGCAAGGCTGGTACGCGAGCGCGCGGCGAGGCTTTCAGCAGAATTCGGCTACGATGCCACCGGTTTACCCAAGCGCGGCGCTCGGGATTGAACTGTTAAGTTTATATTGACAGCCGTTTCCGTCTCGGCGATTTTCTAAACAAGAAACGTGCTCCCACATGATGAAATAAAATCGGGAGCGGAGGAAACTCACCGCGCCGTCGTGGGAAGGGCAAAGCACTTGCCATGCCGCGCATTCAGCACGAGACGAATTCATGGCTGTGCTGATTACAGGGTCCATGGGGCATGCGGGCTTCGAGCTCGTCCGCCAGTCTGTCCAACGCGGCATGGCCGTGGTCGCGCAATACCGCGACACATTCCGCGAGGCTGATGCGAAGGCCCTGGGCGGCACCGTACGCTGGGTGCGCTGCGACCTGACCGACGACGCGGATTTAAAAAGTCTTTTGGACGGTGCCGATATCGACGGCTGCATCCACACGGCGGCGATCCCCAACGAGCTCTACTGCCGTCCCGCCCCCCTCAATGCGGTGCGCACGAACACCGGCGCAGTCGCGTCCCTGCTGGAAGCGGCGCGGAGACGGAACTGGCGGCGTTTCATCTATGTGAGCACCGGTTCAGTCTTTCAAAACGCCGACACATCCAAACCGGTCTTCGAGGACGCTCAGCAGGCGGTCACGAACGTCTACAGCACCACGAAGTATTGCGGCGAATTGCTGACCAGCATGTATCGTTCGCAGTTCGAGATATCCGCGGCGACCGTCCGGATCTCTTGGGTTTACGGACCGCCGCTGGTTCCAAAAGAGCGCGAAAACCCTCGTGGTCCCATCCCGTACTTCCTCAAATGCGCGCTGATGGGAAAACCGGTTCGCGAGCCGAGCGGTGGTGATTTCGCGGCGAGCTTCACTCACGTTTCGGACGTAGCCGGCGGGTTGCTGGCAGCCTACGAGGCGCCCTCACTCAGCCATGACGCCTATCACCTCGGCTCCGGCGTGAACTACACAACCCATGACGTCGTGCGTGCCATCAAGTCTGCCGTTCCGGACGCTGAGATCGAGGTTGGCGCTGGTACTGCGCCCTGGACGGATCACACCCGCATGCGCGGCCCGCTCGCAGGGGACCGTCTGCTGAACGACACGGGATGGCGCCCGCGCCTGAGCCTCGAGGACGGCATCCGATCCTTCGCCGAATGGATGCGGGCACACCCTGAGGTTCTGCAATGAGCCTGACGGGATCACACCCCCAGCTCGTCAAGAGATCGCGCGCGCTGCAATTGCTCGCAGAGCTGCCGGGCGCTGCATACCTCCTGTTCCTGATGTCGGTGCTGCTGAGTTTCGCGACGCCCGAGTTCTTCTCCGTCGCGAATCTCACGAACGTCGCGCTGCAGGTCGCCGTCCTGGCGATCGTGTCTTTCGGAATGACGCTGGTGATCCTGACCGAAGGCATCGACCTCAGCCTCGGACCGGTGCTGGGGTTGTGCGGCGTGGTCATGGGATTGCTCGTCGTCGCAGGATGGCCTTTGGCTATCGCTGTCGGAGCGGCGCTCCTGATCGGCGCGGCTTTCGGAACGATGAACGGAATCCTTGTCGCCTACGTCGAGATGCCGCCGTTCATCGTGACGCTCGGCGCCTTCGGAATTGCAATGTCGTTCGCGATGGTGCTGACCGAGGGCAACTCCGTGACGGGATTGCCCGAGTTCGTACGGCTTTTCAACGAGGGTGTCTTTCTCGGCATTCCGGTGCCGATCTGGGCGACGGCTGTTTGTTTCGCCGTCACGTACATCCTGCTCTATCACACCAAGTTCGGCCGCTACACGTTCGCAATAGGCGGCAATCGGCAGGCCCTGATCCTCTCCGGCAGCCCCGCCCGCTTTTATCAGGTGCTCGTCTACGCTTACGCGGGGGCGCTCGCGGCGGTGGGCTCATTCATCATGACGGCGCGCATGAACGCGGCGCACCCGACCATCGGCGTCGGGCTCGAGTTCGATGCCATTGCCGCCGTGATTCTGGGCGGCACCTCGTTCGAGAAGGGGCGTGGCGGAATTACCGGCACCGTCATCGGAGCGCTCGCCGTGGGCGTTCTGCGCAACGGGCTCAACCTGATGGGTGTCTCGACGGAATGGCAGGTCGCCGTGGTGGGCATTGTCATCATTCTCGCCGTCAGCCTCGACTCACTTCGGGGGCTCAATCAATGACGGTGCAGGTCGTGGGGCAGAGGACGGGGATGGTGAAGCCCGAGTTGCTGGGGTTGTCGCCGGACCGCCTGTTCGTCGTTGTTTCGAGGCTCGTCGCCCTTTTGCTGATCGTGGTGACGATGTCCATTCTCAGCCCCTATTTCCTGACCTGGTCAAACCTGATCAACGTCGTTCGGCATGCCGCGCCGCTTTTCCTGCTGTCCGCCGGCCTCACGCTGGTGGTGCTGACCGCCGGTATCGACCTGTCTGTCGGCGCGGTGCTCGGATTGTCTGCCTGCCTCGCGGCTTCGCTCATTACCGGCGGCCATCCCGCGCTCGGCATCCTTGCCGCACTGGGCGCCGGGCTCGCCTGCGGTCTCGTCAACGGAACGCTGGTCGCGTACGCGTCCGTGCCGCCGTTCATTGCGACCTACGGTATGCTGTGGATCGCCAACGGGTTGGCCTACATTTTCATGCAGGGCGAGGTGATCTACGGGCTCCCGTCTGAGTTTCGCGTGATCGGGGCCGGCTTTATTGGGCCTATTCCGGTTCCCGTTCTGATCATGATCGCCACGCTGATTGCGTTGCATGTCCTAGCGCACAAGACGCCAATCGGCCGTGGCATCTATGCCATTGGCGGAAACCCGGTCGCGGCGCGGCTGTCGGGAATGCCCGTGCAGCGCCGGCTGGTCTTCGTCTATGCCATGAGCGGACTGATGGCGAGCTTTGCAGCGCTCGTCGTGATCGCGCGTACGAATGCAGCCGATGTGAGTCTCGGCGAGGAGCAGCTCCTGCCGGCAATTGCAGCTGTTTGCCTCGGAGGCACCTCCCTTTTCGGCGGGGTCGGTGGAGTTGCCGGAACTGCGGTCGGCGCAATCATTCTGGCCCTCATTCTCAACGGTATGAACCTGCTCGGCATCGGGACGTTCTGGCAGTCAGGTGCGCTCGGCTTCATCATTCTGGTCTCGGTATTCACCGACCAGATCGTGGGAGGACGAATCGGACGGATGAGCGGCGTCACCCAATAAACCAATAACGGCTTGGCAATGGAGGAAACGCAATGAAAATAAGCAGGCGTCAATTCACAGCAGGAACAATGGTTGCGAGCGCTGCTGCAGCACTCGGCACTTTTCCCTTCCGATCCGCGATCGCGCAGGGCGGAAAACCCACGATCGCATTTTTTGTAAAGAACGTCACCAACCCCTTCTGGAAAGCCTGCCGCATCGGCGCGGAAAAGGCTGCAAAAGAGCTCGACGTCAATCTGGAGGTCGTCGCGCCCACCAAGCCGGATAACATTGAAGAACAGACCCGCCTTGTCGAGGACTGGATCGTCAAGAAGCCTGATGCTTTCGTTTTCGTGCCCGTCGACTACAAGGCCCTTGTTCCGAGCATTCAGAAGGCGAACGAGGCAGGCATTCCGATCATCAATTACAACAACAAGATGACCGGCATCGAGAAGGTCACGTTCATCGGCTCGGACGACGCGCTGTTCGAATACGAGATCTGTAAATATCTTTTCAATTCGATGGGCGGCAAGGGCAAGGTCGTGCACATCGATGGAGTGCCGGCCGCCATCACGGCTCAAATGCGCAAGCAAGGGTTCGAGCGCGCGGTCAAGGAGTTCCCCGGCATCGAGGTGCTGGCCTCACAACCCGGCCAATATCGGAGACTTCCGGCCGCACAGGTTTTCGAAAACCTGATGCAGCGTTTCCCGGAGATCGACGCCGTAGTGTCGGCGAATGACGATATGGCGGTCGGCATCGTCGAGGCGCTGCACGCCGCAGGCCGCGGCGGGCAGACGAAAGTCGTGGGAATTGACGGTATCCCGGATGCGATCCAGGCGATTGCCGAGGGCAAGATGTTTGCCACCGTCGACTTCTCGGGCCACGACCAGGCTTATCTCGGCGTTCAAGCCGCTGTGCGCCACCTCAAGGGCGAGAAGGTGCCACAGGAGATTCTGCTGCCGGTGTTCATCATCGACAAGAGCAACGTCGACAAGGTTGCCCGCACTCCTGAGGAGCGGCCCGTCCCCTCCTGGGACAAGGTGGTCGGCAAGGCCTGAGGACATTACCAGCGGATGGCGGGCATCTCGGCGCCGCCATTCGCTAACGCTTGCATCCGGGCGAGATATCGAACCCGAACGGGAGACGCGATGACCGAAATGACACTGCCACTCGTGTCGATGCGCGGCATCTGCAAGCGCTATGGCGGCGTTCAAGCACTGAACGACGTCAGTCTCGACATCTACGCAGGCGAGGTGCACGCGCTGGTCGGCGACAACGCAGCCGGCAAATCGACACTCATCAAGATCCTGGCGGGTGCGGTGGCTCGCGACTCAGGAACGATCCATTTCGATGGGCGCGAGGTGGATATTCATACACCGCGCGATGCGAAGGCCCTCGGCATCGAGACCGTCTACCAGGACCTGGCGCTCGCCGATAATCTGGACGTCGCGTCGAACATCTTTCTAGGCCGCGAGCTGACCCTCAGCGGGCCACTGAAACCCTTCCTCGACATCCGCCGCATGGAAGAGGATGCACGCAAGCTCCTCGGCCGGCTCAAGATCAATATTCCTTCGATACGGCAGAAGGTGCGCTCGATGTCGGGTGGACAGCGGCAGAGCATCGCCATCGCCCGCAGCGTTTACTTCAACGCCAGGATCGTCATCCTCGATGAGCCGACGGCCGCGCTCGGGGTCGAGGAAACGCGGAAAGTTTACGACCTCGTGCGCGAGATGCGCAGCCAGGGCCTCGCGGTGCTGATGATCAGCCACAACCTTAATCACGTGTTCGAGAACAGTGATCGCATTACGGTGCTGAAGACGGGCCGATACGTCGGCTCGCGCCGGGTCGTGGAGACGACGCGCGACGAGATCCTGCGGATGATCGTGTCAGGCGAGGCCGACCCGCCGGCGACGGAAGCCCGGGAACAAGCCCCACGCGTGGCGGTGAGCTGACCCGCAGCCAGCCCGGGACGCCTCCATGCCGGAAAAAACCGCACTTGTCATCGGTGCCACGGGCGCAGTCGCCAAGCGGCTGATCGAGCTGCTGTCTGCTGATGACAATTGGGCGGTGGTCGGACTCTGCCGCAAGCCGCCGTTGGCTGACCGTCGCGTCCGATGGATCTCGGCCGATCTCGGCGAGCCGGCCCAATGCCGGGACGCCCTCGCGGCGCATCCGGATATTACCCACGTCTTCTACTGCGCGCGCGCCAAGCACGGTGAAGGCGGCGTCGAAAGCGTCGACGAGAATGTTGCCATGCTGCGCAACGTGCTCGATGCGGTCGAGCACACGGCGCAGAACCTTCGTCACGTGCATCTCGTGGAAGGCGGCAAGTGGTACGGCCTGCATCTCGGGCGTTATCCGACCCCCGCGCACGAGGACGACCCGCGGCACATGCCGCCCAACTTCTACTACGACCAGGAGGACCTGCTTCGCACGCGGCAGCAAGGGAAAGCGTGGACATGGTCCGCCTCGCGCCCCAACGTGATCTGTGATTTCGCGCCGGAGCGGCCGCGAAACCTCGTTTCCATTATCGGTGCCTACGCGGCCATCTGTGCCGAGCTCGGGCTTCGCTTCGATTTCCCGGGAAAGCCCGGCAATTTCACGGCCCTGACGGAGCTGACCGATGCCAGCCTGCTCGCGCGTGGCATGGTGCACATCGCAACGAGCCCGGCCTGTCAGAATAAGCCTTTCAACATCACCAATGGCGACCTGATCCGTTGGGAGCGCGAGTGGCCCCGTATCGCCCGGCTGTTCGGGCTGGAGCCGGGCACCATTCGAACCTTGCCGCTCGCCCGCTGGATGGAGGACAAGGAACCTGTGTGGCGGCGCATCGTCGCCAGACACGGGCTCGTGCCGCGCCGGCTCGACGAGGTCGCCGTGTGGGGCTTTGCCGATTTCGTGTTCGGTCAGGACTACGACGTCGTCTCGAACCTCAACAGGCTGCGCAGCTCCGGATTTCACGATTTCGTCGACACCAGCGAAATGCTCATCGGGCAGCTTCAGCAATACCGCGAGGCGCGCATTCTGCCCTGAGTGTCCATTGGCGCGCGGACAAGGGATTACTGGCGATGCAGTTCGAAAAGGTTCTCGTCACCGGCGCGGGCGGTCTTCTCGGTGGGTACGTCGTCAACGAGCTGCGGGGACGAGCCCGGGTGTCCGGTCTCGACATCACGCCGAGCAAGGGGGAAATTCCATTCACACGGGGCTCGATCGAAGACCCTGCCGCCGTGTCCAAGGCGTGCCAGGGGCAGGATGCCGTCATCCACATCGCCGCGCGTCCGAATATCTGGAGCGGCACCGGCACCGAGATCATGGGGACCAACGTCGTCGGCACATGGAACGTGCTGCAAGCTGCGGAGGAGGCCGGCGTCAAGCGCATCGTCCTGACCTCCAGCGACTCGGTGTTCGGCTATACCGTGATGTCGGGCGCGATGATCCCGCCCGACTATCTCCCGGTCGACTCCGATCACCCATTGCGGGCGACCGATCCCTATGCGCTGAGCAAAGTGCTCTGCGAGCAGATGGGCCGAAGCTTTTCGCTGCGCGGCAAAATGGAGGTGCTGGTCATCCGGCCGGTGTATGTTCTTTATCCCGAGTTCGAGTGCGAGGTGAAAGCCCGTGCCGCCAATCCGACAGGATACAATGGACCTGAAGCCGGTGGCCGGCAGCCCGCCGGCGGTGGACCAATGTGGCACTACGTCGACCCGCGCGACCTCGCCCGCGCTTTCCGGCTCGCACTGGAGGTGAAAAACCCGCGCTTCGGGGCGTACGTCATTTCCGCCCGGAGCACGCTCGCTCCAGAGCCGACCGTCGAGCGACTCGCACGAATCATGGGTCGGCAAATTCCAGTGAGGAAGCCTGAGGTTTACTCGGCCAATCCTTTCGCGCCGCTCTACGACCTTGCACCTGCGCGCGACGACCTCGGGTTCGCAGCCGAGCACGACCTGCGCAGCCTGCTTTATCCCGCAACGTGAGCAATGGATCCGCATCCATGCCGGTCCTCCATACCGCACACCTCAGAACGCATCCGCACGCGGTCGAGCTTTATAAGGCCCGGCTCCTACAGCACGCACGCAACAGCCTCGAGCGTGAGCCGGGTGGCTGCCTCAGGTTCGACGTGCATCAGGACCGGTCCGACCCGACGTTGTTCTTCCTGATCGAGGTCTATCGCGACGAGGCGGCGCTCGAGGCGCACCGGACCTCGCCGCACTTCCTCGAGTATCGCGAAGATACGAAGGACTGGGTCACCGATCGTCAGTGGTGGTACTGGACGCCGCTCGAGCTGCCGCCGGCCGGGAGGACTGGCCGATGACCGCGTATTCCAATCATTCCTTCCTGCCCGTCGACCTCACCGGGCAGAAGGCGCTCGTGACCGCTGGTGGCTCCGGAATCGGTCTCGTCATTGCGGAGGCGTTCCTTGCTCGAGGTGCGCGGGTCTGGATCTGCGATATCGATGAAGCTGCGCTGCAGCAGGCCCGCGAAAGACTTCCCGGACTTCACGCCAGCGTCGTCGACGTGTCGAAACCGGACCAGGTGGCCGGCCTGTTTGCGGATATTCGAGCGACGTTCGGCGGCCTCGACGTACTCATTAATAATGCCGGCATTGCAGGACCTACGGCGAAGATCGAGGACGTCAGCCCCGGTGCGCTCGCTGAGACACTCGACGTCAATGTGGGCAGCCATTTCTATTGCGCGGCCGAAGCAGTGCCCATGATGAAAGCCGCCGGGTCAGGCACGATCATCAATCTCAGCTCAATTGCAGGTCGGCTCGGGTTTTCCATGCGCAGCCCTTACGCGGCATCCAAGTGGGCCGTGATCGGCTTTACCAAGAGCCTCGCAGTGGAGCTCGGCGAGCACAACATCCGGGTGAATGCCATTCTCCCCGGGCATGTACGCACGGAGCGGTTCAAACGCGTTGCAGCCGCCAAGGCGCAGGCGCTTGGCATAACGCCCGAGGAAATGCGGCAAAGGATGCTCGAACCCGTTTCCCTGAAACGCAACGTCGAGGTCGAGGACATTGCCAATATGGCGCTCTATCTCGCCTCTCCATTCGGCCGCAACATCACAGGCCAGGCGATCAGCGTCTGCGGCGATGTGCAGATGATGCGTTAGGCGATGCGACGAGCGGCGGAACGGCTGCTTGACTTGCCGCAGCCAAGGCGCGCAACGGTTGCGTCATGAACTACCGCCATTCCTATCACGCCGGCAATTTCGCGGACGTGCTGAAGCACGCGACGCTGGCGCTCGTCATCGAACATCTGAAGGGCAAGCCAGGTGCCTTTCGCGTCATCGATACTCATGCCGGCGCCGGCCTCTACGAGCTCGATAAGGGGCCGGCAGAGAAGACAGGCGAATGGCGACAGGGTATCGGCAGGCTGGTTGGTCCTCATGCAGATCCGCTGCCGGATGACGTGCAAAAGCTGCTGGCGCCATACCTCGCCGCGGTCGCGGCCGAGAACGCGCCCGGCGAGCTCGATCTCTATCCGGGAAGCCCGCGCCTTGCGCGCACGCTCATCAGGCCGCAGGACCGTCTGATCGCCAACGAGCTGCATCCCGAGGATGGCCAGCTCCTGAAGGAGCTCTTCAGCCGGGACAGTCAGGCCAAGGTGCTTCACCTCGACGGCTGGACGGCATTGAAGGCGCTGCTACCGCCCAAGGAGCGTCGCGGGGTCATTCTCGTCGATCCGCCGTTCGAGGAGCCCGGCGAGCTGGAGCGGCTGAAACGAGGGCTGCGCGAGGCTGCCGAGCGGTTCCCGACCGGCATCTACCTATTGTGGTATCCCATCAAGGACCCGAAGCCCATTGCTTCCTTCCATCGGTCCGTCGCGGCGCTCGGGCTGCCGAAGCTGCTCGTCGCAGAGCTGATGATCCGCTCTTCGCATGTCGTCACCCGGCTGAACGGAAGCGGCTTGGTCATCCTTAATCCGCCGTTTCAACTGGATGAGACCCTGAACCAAATCTTGCCCTTCCTGGCCGATCGGCTTGGCCAGGACTCTGGGGCGGGCTTCCGGATCACATGGCTTGTCGGCGAAGACTCTGAGAACGCACAAACACACAACCTGAAATTGCGTTCACGCTGATTTGCCTTGCGCGGATCAGTCTCATCGCGCATAGTTGTCGCAGTTCGGGCGGCCTATCGGACCCGGCGGATTACGCTGAGCCTGCTGATGCTACTTGCGCACCTGCGTCGCGATCTCGATCGCACCTCACGATTCCCCGACAATCGGATCGGACTGCCTGGCTACGAGGGCTCGTGCCTTTGGAGGCACGGGCAAATGCCACCACTACGGGGACAAGGAGACCTCGCATGCGGCAGACTGGAACTGTCAAGTTCTTCAACCAGACCAAAGGGTTCGGCTTCATAACGCCGGATCAGGGCGGCAAGGACGTGTTCGTTCACGTCACTGCCGTCGAGCGCTCAGGCATCGGCAGCCTCGACGAGGGTATGCGCGTATCGTTCGAGACCGAGCCCGACAAGCGCGGAAAGGGCCCCAAGGCCATCAACCTGCAGACCTCTGCCTGAAGCAGCTTTGCATCCAAAGCTCTGCGCGGCAGTGCCACTCCTCTGCAACGCTCCCTGCAAAATTCAATCCGGGTAGGCACCGATCCGGATTGAAGCAATAGGAAATTAAGGCGGACTAGGGCAGAGTCGCTCCGTCCGCTTTTGTTTTTCAAAGGAGTACTTCGATGCTCAAGCTGACGGGTGCGCTTGTCGCCGGTGTCGGCGCTGCTGTCCTCTTGCTGGGTGCGGCCAATCCGGCCGATGCCAGGACCTGCATCAACAAGGCAGGCCAGGGCACGAACACCACGGAAGAGGGCGCCAAGTTCCAGGCCTACGAGGCTATCCTTCAGGCGACCGACTGGGGCATGTGGGCCAACTGGATGGCTACCAGCCAGAAGATCGGCGTAGCGCCCGGCTATGCTGTCAGCCGTGTCCGGTTCAAGTGCCAGAAGGGCACGGGCCTCGGCTCGACCTGCGTCGGGCAGGCGACACTCTGCAAGTGACCTGAAGATGTCGGCCGGGTGACGGTCCCCTATTCAAGTCGTTGCCCGGCTGCCACGCAATGTTGGCAATCAGCGCGAAAGCTCACGCGGCACCGCGCTTACAGCTTAACCGACGAAATCCTTCTTGAGCATACTGTGGCGTTCTGATTTTTGCTCAGGAGGCAAACATGAAGACCCTGTCAGCCATTGCTCTGGGTGCCGCCCTCAGCGCGGGCTTGGCATTCGCACCGGCGGCCCAGGCAGCAAAATGCGTGATGGCCGGCGGCTCTGCCACGGGGCTGACCCAGGACATCGCCAAACAGCTTGCGACGATGGCGCTCAATCAGTCCATCAGCAACTATGGCGGCAAGGCGAGCGGCAAGATCGCATTGAAGTGCGACGCCAACCTGGTCATGTCGAGCTGCACCGCCAAGCAGCGCGTTTGCAAGTAATCCAACCGGACACCATCGATTAGCCCCGGATTATTTGACGTCAGGGGCCATCCTTCGATCACGGGCCGAATCTGGCGCCGACCGTGCGGCGCCAGTCAGGTGCGGCCGGGTTCTATCTGCCCCGCAATACACTCGTTGACCTGGCGGAAGCCGTCCGTTGACGCACACGCGTTGCGTGCAGCCCTTGGCCACCGGCCTGGCCTCACGAATTTGTGATCAGCCTTCTGAATTTAGCTCATAGGCGCGCAACCACTGACCGTCGGCGGCGTTGATAGGGCCTGGCGAGTGAACCGCTGATTCACGTCTCGCGTGTATTGTTGATTTATGCACCCTTGAGTAAAGGCAGGTCTGTGATGAAGCGTATCTTCGCGTTCGGCGTCGTTTTCTGTGCCGCGGTGCCATGGCTGATGAGCGGACCCGCCGCACACGCCAATGGCTCGCATGTCAAGCGCGGGCAAGTCACCTCCCACCGCGTGGTCAAGCCCAGGGCTTATGGCTACGTCGTGTGGCCGGGCGGCGGGTACTCCTACACCTTCAGAGACGTGATCAATACCTACCGCAGCCCCCGCACGAAGTGGGGCAGCACCAACTTTTACCGGAACTGGAGGGTCGACCGCCAAACCGAGTTTGGTCCGTTCGACCACGGCTTCTTTTTCGACTCTCCCGTCGCCCCGAACGCTGGATACGCGCCGTATCAGCACTGACGCGGAGTGATCCGATGAGCGCCTGCGATCAAATGGCTACCAGCGTCAGGTGGAGCACTTCTGCAACGCTCGACCTCACGTGATGGTGCATAAAGCGGAGGAAGCTGGCAACGGATGGGACCGGCGGATATACGTCGGCAAAGGGGCTCTTCGTGTCCTGTTGCCAACGAGGAATTTCAGATATGGGTTCCCGCATCCCGTTTGTTGCTGCTTTGGCCTCCGCCCTGCTCCTGACCCAGATTTCGCCGGTTGAGGCCGCCTGCCAGAAACTGGGCTTTTCGGTCAACGATTACGGCAAGGAAGGTCCGACCCGGGATGCCAAGGACCTCCTCGACAAATACATTGCACAGTGGACCGCCGAGCGGGGTATCAAGAAGTACACCGTCAGCAAGAAGACCGTGAGCTGCGAGCTGTTCCTCGACTTCATCGTCTTCGATGAGCACACGTGCAGTGCGGAGGCGACGGTGTGCTGGTCGGGGCCCATGCCGGCAAAGGCGAACTGATCGGCCGCGCATATCGAAGCAGCCGGTTCCTCAAACCAGTCCGAGCGCCGCGACGCGCAAACGGTGGCGCGCATCCGTGATGAGCCAGGCGCCCCCGATGGCCGCCAGCATCACTCCGAATGCGGTCGATGCGGCGATCACGAACATGATCATGATCTGATATTTGGCGGCCTCGACAGGGTCGATGCCGGCGAGGATCTGGCCGGTCATCATGCCCGGCAGCGTGACAAGGCCCGTTGCCGCCATAGCATTGAGGATGGGCATCAGCCCCGTCTTTACGCCATGCACGACGACGCTGGACGTCGCACCGAACCGCGTTTCGCCCAGCGCCAGGCGCGCCTCGATGGCCGCCCGCTCGCGCTTCGCCGTCTGGGTGATCGTGTTCAAGACGAGTGAAACACCCGTCAGTGTATTGCCGAGCACCATGCCGAGGATCGGCAGCACATAACGTGGGGCATACCACGGCTCCGGGCCGATGATGACGATCATGCTGTAGATGGTCGCCACCAGTCCGACGAAGAACAGTGTGCCGGTGCCGATGCCGTAGGCCATCCAGCCGCCGATCCGAGTCTCCTGACGCGCAAGCACCTCGTGCCCCGCGACCGCGACCATGACGAGCGCCATCGCTGCTGTCAGAAGCGGCGAGGTCTGCTCGAAAATGAACTTGAGGACGAAGCCGACGGCGCCGAGTTGCACCACCATGCGCACGGATGCCAGAGCGATGCTGCGCTCGAGCCCGAGGCGAAGGGCCCAGGACAGCGCGCCGTTGAACACGATCAGCACGGCCGCCGCCGCCAGATCGATCCACGTCAGCGGAACGTAAGTCATCGAGCGGCGCTCCCGTCGCGCAGCGGCTGCTCAGGGACGGCGGGCCGCGGCGCGAGGGCCTTCAGCTGCAGCCGCTGATGCGCCAGCCTGTCGATCTCGGCCGCATTGTGGCTGACGAGCAGAACGATGCGGCCCGCCAGGAGCTGGAAGCGGATCAACTCGTCCACGAGAGCCCTCGATTGCGCATCGAGCGCCCCGGTGGGCTCATCGAGCAGCAGCACGCGCGGCTCGTCGATGAGCCCGCGCACGAGTGCCATTCGCAGACGCTCGCCGGTCGAAAGCTGGCCGATCGGCTGATCGAGAAGCCCCGCGCCCAGGCCAAGCGCGTCCAGCAGACGGTCGAGCCTTGCCGGATCCACATCCGAAGGAAAGTGATCGCGCGCCGTGGCGGCCCACCATCCGGGCTCGGCAGCAAAATATCTCACGCGGCGCCGCCATTCCGGCGCAGCCAACTCACGGCGCTCCACGCCATCCAGGAAAACGTAACCCTCGGCGTCATCGAGATCCGCAATGGCGCGCAGGAGCCGTGTCTTGCCGGAGCCGGACGGGCCTTCGACCGACAGGCACTCGGACGCCGCCACCTCGAAGGTGAGCGGTGGCAGGTCTCCGACCTTCAGCTTTTCGACCCTGAGCACGATGCGATTGCTCGCCCGTCCGTGATTCTGATAAGAGAAGCTCTATCAAACCGCCTGAGGTTTCGACCATCTGGACTGTGGAAAACGGCGGTGTGCCTGCTTGGGTTGCCAGCATGGTAACAGCCCGAGCCACCGGCAAAACCGTCGCTGCCCTGCCTCGTTACTTTGCTTTCTCGCGGAGGTCATTCGCCCATGGAGCAGCCGAACACCCGGCCCCGTGCTGTCGTTGTGGGCGGCGGAGCCGGAGGCCTGCTGCTCGCGATCCGTCTCGCCGGGTTGCGGCGCGGCAAGCTGCTCGACGTGGCGCTCGTCGATAAAAGCCAAACTCATGTCTGGAAGCCTCTGCTGCACGAGGTGGCTTCTGGCAGCCTCTATCCCAGCACGGACGAGATCGACTATTTCTCCCTCGCGCGCTGGCACGGGTTCACATTCCATCACGGGGCCTTCGAGGGGCTGGATCGCGAAAACCGGCTGATCCATGTCGCTGCCGTGCATGACCGGGATCGCATGATTATCCCTCCACGGAAGGTTCCCTATGATTTCGCGATAATGGCTCTGGGCAGCGTCACCAATGATTTCGGCATTCCCGGCGTGAAAGAGCACACCTATTCGCTCGACAACGTCGAAGAGGCGGCTGAATTTCACCGTACGCTGGTGAATGCCTGCCTTCAGGCCAACTACGCCGAGCCAGAGCGGCGCCCCGAATACCTCAATGTCATCATCGTCGGCGGCGGAGCGACGGGAGTGGAGCTTGCGGCGGAGCTGCGCTCGTCGATTCGCGTCATCACGCAATTCCGCCTCGAGAATCTCGATGCGGACAGCTTCGTCAGGCTGACCATTCTCAATCTGGACCCGCGTGTGCTGGTGCAGCTTCCCGAGCGCATATCCGATGCCATCACCGAGGAGCTGGGCAACCTCGGAATTTCGGTGAGGAACTCCGAACAGGTGGTGCGGGTCGATCAGACCCACATCGAAACGAAGAGCGGAAACCGGTACCCGGCGGACCTCGCCGTCTGGGCAGCCGGCGTGAAGGCGCCGGATTGCCTGAGAAACGTCGCCGGGCTGGAGACGGACCGCCTCGACCGGCTCGTCGTCACCGAGACGCTGCAGACGACCCGAGATCCACGTGTGCTCGCGATGGGAGATTGTGCGGCTGCACCTTGGAGTGGAAAGAATGGAAAGGTTCCGCCACGCGCGCAGGCAGCCAATCAGCAGGCTCGCTATATCGCAAAAGCCATTCCCCGCATTCTCGCAGAACAGCCCCTGAAGCCGTTTCGCTACAACGATTTCGGCTCGCTCGTCTCGCTCGGCGAGGAGAACGCGATCGGCACTCTGATGGGCTATGTCAGCGGCCCCCGCCTGCGTGTGGAGGGCTTCATCGCAAGACTGATCTATCGCTGGCTCTACAAACGGCACCAGGCGGCGCTGTACGGCTGGAGCTTGGCCATCCTCGCGACGATCGGCAACTGGCTCCGCGGCACCACCCGGCCACGGGTGAAGCTGCACTGAAGCTCCGACTTGGTGCGATTGAAGGGGGGTCGATGTTCGCACCTCGGGGGTTAACGTTCGCACCCAAACTCCCTCTCCCCGGCGGGGAGAGGGTTGGGACGAGGGGATTCCGACGCTAGCTGGCCGGGCAACCCCTCACCCGGCCCTGCGGGCCGACCTCTCCCTCTGGGAGAGGTGAAGAGTGACCGCTGCTGCCGTTTGCCTGACTAATCGGCTGCACGCCAATATCCCGTGCCGGTCACCACCACCTCGACGGCGCCATTCGTGATGACCGGATGGGAGATGCGGACGGCGAGGACACCGTCATAGCCCTTCTCTCGCGCCCGCTCGGCGAGGTTGGCCAAAGCCCTTTTGATCGTCTTGTCGAGCAACGCTTCGTAACGCGTCATCTCGCCACCGATCGTGTTGGTGATGGCCTCGCGCATGTCACGGAGCACATTCGCGCCGCTCACGGCACAGGCATAGATCATCTCGCCGTGGCGCACCGGCTCATCGATCGTTTCCGTCGTCACCAGCCGCACGAAGATGGCCTCCCCCCGATCATGCCGCTGCCCTCCGACGGCGGCCGAACAGAAGACGCTTCAGGAAGAGCAATCCGCCGAATGCAAGCACGGACATCACGATGAGCAGAACGGAGTGCTTCTCCCAAAGCAGCACCGGACTGACCTGGCCATCGAGGACCAGGCCGAAGTCCGAGCTAACGAGTGCCGGATTGGGCAATGACCCTGTCCGCAGCATCATGGCAACCGCAGCATCCTGGTCTCGGCTGGCAATCACCGCGTCCCGCACCCGTGCCGATGCGAGGACCTGCATTTTCGCTGGGGCCTGCGCCACGGCACGAAGGACCCGCTCGCTCGCGCTCTTCCGGAGTCCAGTGAGATAGCGGGCCAGAGTCGTCAGCTCCGGCTCCGTAAGCCCGCGTGCCAGTCTTCTGAGGTCATCGTTCTGCAAGTCGAACAGCACGTCGCGGGACGCGCGGTCGATGCTCGCGAGCCTGACCGTCGCAACGCGGTCATCGAGGGCAAAAAGACGAGAGAGTGTTGCCTTCGTGAAATCATCGGCACTGGCACGCTTGTGGAGCTCGTATTCGGTAACCCGATCGAGCTGATCGCCGGCAATGGCGGTCCAGCGGAGCGCCGCATCGACGGAGCGGGTCTCGCGCGCAATCGTCATGCCGGGCTCGGTCAGATTGTTCACGGCGGAATAAAGCGTTCCGTCCTGGAGGCGCTTGAACACGCCGGGGTCGCCCTCATTGGCGGCGATGAGGCCGACCAGCTCGTCTATGATCGGAAGCTGACGAGGATGCGCGGCGTCGAGGAAGGACCTGAACGGCTCGTTCTGCTCCGCCAGCTCGAGCACCTTTGCATGCGCGCGGCGGAATTCACGCCAGATCTCGACGATGCCGTCGGCCGCTTGGGCCGAGATGTCCTGCACCTGCTCATCGAGCTGTCCGGCAATCGAGCTCGCCAGCTCCTCCCGCACGCGCTGTTTCGTGGCCGGCGACTTCATCTCCTCGGCAATGATTGGCAGCACGCCGCTGCGCAGCTCCCAGATATCCTTGGCGATCAGCACGAGCCCGACCCCGCCCGCCACGATCGACACCAGCCGGCCGAGAACCGCGCCGACGATGCGATGCCCGATGCGCGCCGCCATCCTCGAAAGCTGGCGCCGCACCAACAGAATGACAGCGCCTGCGATGCCCTCGCTGCCCTCGATCAGGACTGCGGTCGTCGACACCTGCGCTCGCGCCGTCTCTGCATCGATGGCGAATTCCTTGCCGGCATCGCTGGCTACCACGCGAGAAACAGTCGTACCGAAACGGGGTCCCAAGAATGCCTGCAGGCATTGCAATGACGGCTCGGCGGCATCGATCGTCGCCAGCTCGATATTGCGCCCGACATCCTTGCCGACTCCCCCAGCGAGCTGCTCGATGGCCGCCTTCACGGGCTCCGAGCGGTAGACCCGCTCAGCCACCGCTGTGGCCAGCTCCTGCGACTTTTCCTTGTAAGCCAGCGATTGGATGAGATCGCCCCAGCTCGACTCGTCGTTAACCTCGGCAACGGCGACATCGACCTGCTTGTCGATGATCTCGTCCAGGCCGACGCGGCGCCATTCGGCCGCAACAACAGCCTTGAAGTCGATCGACTTCAGGCCGTTCTGGAGGGCGTTCAAGGTGATGCGCTCGACGGCCGACCGGAACGTCTGCTCGTCGCCGGCTTGGCAGGCCTCATAGTCCGCCCGCGTCAGCTTCACCGATGCTCGCGCCGGCGGCGACATGGGAGCCGCCGCCACGGCGAATGCCGTCAGCGCCGCAATCGTGGGGCGGAGGAGCGCGGCAGGCACGCGGTCACATTCTCCAATCATCGTGGGCGCCGGATGGGCCGCGCCCAGTATTGAACATCGTTACTCCAATATTATCGCGGATGAACCTTGGCGGCGAGCGATGATCCGGCGCCTTGGAGAGGAGCGCGGCAGACCTGGCCGAAATTTCCCGTAGACCCTGATCGCCCGTTGGGGAATATGGCCCGTCGCAAGGGCGGCCTTTGAGGGGGAAACGGGCCATGAACGGTGTGCAGCTTGGCGTCATCGCGTATGTGGTCGTCCAGTTCGCAATCGGGATTTGGGTTGCAAGGCGCGTCAAGACCACGACCGACTTCCTGATCGCCGGCCGAACCCTGGGGCTGGGGCTGGTCTCGTTCTCGGTGTTTGCCACGTTCTTCGGTGCAGAGGCGATCGTCGGGACCTCGGGCGCCGTCTACGAGGAAGGCCTTGTGGGAGGCCAAATCGATCCGTTCGGCTATGCCCTGGCGATCTTTCTGGTCGGTGCAATTTTCGCCGTGCCGCTATGGCGGCGCGGGATCGTGACGTTCGCTGATTTCTTCCGCGAGCGGTACTCATCAGCTGTCGAAAAGCTGGTCGTCCTGGTGCTTCTGCCCGGCTCCATGTTCTGGGCCGCGGCGCAGGTGCGCGCGTTCGGTCAGGTGGTGAGCGCCGCGTCGGGGCTGGACCTGTCCATGGCAATCGGAATCGCGGCTGTTCTGGTGGTCGGCTACAGCGTGCTGGGCGGCCTGCTCGCGGATGCCTGGACCGATTTCATCCAGGGTCTGGCGATCGTGGCCGGGCTGGTCGTCCTGGCGGTGGTCGTGGCCGGCCAGATCGGCGGGGTGGCGGAAGGTCTGGCGAAAGTCGAGCCGGAGCGGATGCAGGCTCTCACGATCGGAGAGGACGGCCTGCTCACCTTCATCGAGAGCTTCGCCGTCCCCATCTGCGGCACTGTCGTGGCCATCGAGATTATCTCGCGCGTGCTCGGTGCACGCACTGCCGGAGTTGCCGCCCGCGGTGCCATGCTGGGCGGGATCATTTATCTGGTCGTCGGTGCAATCCCGGTGTTCCTGGGTCTTGTCGGACCGCAGCTTCTGCCCGACGTGGATGACGCCGAGCAGATCGTGCCGTTGCTCGCGGAAGCGCACCTGCCGGGGCTGCTTTACGTGCTGTTTGCCGGTGCCGTGATCTCGGCAATTCTGTCGACGGTCGACTCGGTGCTGCTGGCGAGCTCGGGACACGTGTCACACAACATCGTCGAGAGATTGATGCCATGGCTGGACGACCGCAGCCGGCTGATGCTGAACAGGGCCATTCTGGCTGGTCTTGCCGTGTTTGCGTTCGCCATGGCCATCTCAGCCGAGCGGGTGAAGGATCTGGTCGAGACGGCTTCCGCGGCAGGCAGCGCCGGCGTGTTCGTGGTCGCAGTGTTCGGGCTGTTCACGAGGTTCGGTGGACCCGTCGCCGCATTCGCCGCGATTACCGTCGGCGCTCTTAGCTGGCTGGTCTTCGGCGCACTTGAGCTGGAAACGCCCTACATCGCAGCCCTTGGCCTGGCGCTGTTCACATATCTCTTGGCGGCCGTCGTGGAAAACCCGGCTGAAGCATTGTCCCAGGCGGGCGCCCGAGCCTGCAAAGACGGGGACTAGGAGACCTGTGCGCGGATAGTGGTGGACGAAGCAGCAAGGCCTGTGATTCCCTCGATCCGGACAAGGGATTGAGGGGACCATGGGGCGTCGTCGGATCGGTCAGGAAAGCTTTGGTTTTGGCGCTCGACAGGAGCGCCGTCGTTCGTCGCTGGACGATCTGGCGGGTCTGATCGACTGGTTCCTGGTCGAACGCCAACTCGCCGGCATTTCCAATGCGGCCAAGGGCGAGCCGGCCTGGCCGCCGCTGGCCCTGTTCAAGGCGATGCTGCTTGCGGTTTGGTACGATCTGTCGGACGTCAAGCTCGCCGAGGCGCTCGACGACAGGGCCTCCTTCCGTCGGTTCTGCGGGTTCGCAAGCCACGAGGCGACACCGGAACGCACCGCCTTTGTCCGCTTCCGTAAGGTGCTGGCGTCCCGTGGGCTGGACAAGGCGTTGTTCGAGGCCATCACCGCTCAACTCAAGGCCAGGGCGATCCGGGTCAAGAGGGGTACGCTCATCGATGCCACCATTATCGCCTCGGCCAGCGAGGAGGACGGCGAGGCGCATTGGGTCAAGCACAAGGGCAAACCGGCGGTGCACGGCTTCAAGGCCCATGTCGGTGCCGATGCAGATACGGCGCTGGTGGAAGAGGTCGCGGTCACGCCGGCCAATGTCAACGACGGCAAGGCAGGCCCCGAGGCTTTACCCGACGATCCCGGCGAGGTTTTTGCCGACAGCGCCTATCGGGGAAGACATTTCGGCGATGCCGTGCGGGCCAGAGGCGGTGTGCCGCGCATCGTCGCGACCGGCATGTGGGGACGTGACGAGGCCGAAACCCGCAAGCGCCTCGAGGCCTGGAACCGACCGATTCACCGGGTGCGCGGCCGGATCGAGAAGATCTTCGGCACCTGGAAGCGCAGCTACGGCCTGCGGCGAATGCGCTGGCGAGGACTTGCCAAAGCCGCCGTCCAGGTCCGCCTCACCGCCATCGCTTACAATCTGAAACGCATGCTCGGCATCCTCGCCAGGTCGGCATGAGCCCGCACACCTCTTAAGCGGCATGCAGGCATGATTCCAATCGGCCAGCCGGCCCAAAACGGGAAAAGGATCCAAAATCAACGACAAAACTCTATCCGCGCACAGGTCTCACTAGAGCTTTTCCGATTCAGGTGGAAACGCAAACAGCAAGCACTCCGTTAACCTCTCCGATAGGGAGAGGTCGGCCCGAAGGGCCGGGTGAGCATCTGTGTTGAAAGTCAAGCCTGATGTGCCTGCCACAGCCGATCCTCACGGATAAGCACATTGGCAAGCACGACGAGCTTGCGCATGACGGCGGTGATGGC